>ENA-OPWR01001873-OPWR01001873.1-human-gut-metagenome-genome-assembly--contig:-NODE-1873-length-15264-cov-2.144585_pt1 | contig 15264 bp, 8 predicted proteins | sample MGYA00241507_ERZ502006 | MGnify/ENA primary metagenome ERZ502006 (study PRJEB25962, sample SAMEA2043041) | human gut metagenome | biome: human gut; feature: human-associated habitat; material: faeces...
GACGAGGACCTGCGTGCCGACCGTCAGCCGGAGTTCACCCAGATCGATATGGAGCTTGCTTTCGTTGATGTAGATGATGTTATCGATGTCAATGAGAGACTGCTGGCACACCTGTTCAAAGAGGTGCTCGGCGTTGAGGTACAGCTCCCGATCCAGAGAATGACCTGGAAAGAGGCTATGAACCGTTTCGGTTCCGACAAACCGGACCTGCGTTTCGGTATGGAACTGGTTGATGTTTCCGAGACCGTAAAAGATACCGAGTTCGTTGTATTTAAGGGCGCACTTGAAAACGGCGGTTCTGTCCGCGGTATTAACGCAAAGGGACAGGGCGCAATGCCGAGAAAGAAAATCGACAAGCTCGTTGAGTTTGCGAAAGGTTACGGTGCAAAAGGTCTTGCATACATTGCAATCCATGAGGATGGAAGCTGGAAATCTTCCTTCTCAAAATTTATGACAGAGGAGCAGATGGAAGCCCTCATCAAAGCCATGGACGGACAGGCTGGAGACCTTCTTCTCTTCGCAGCAGACCGCAACAAGATTGTTTGGAACGTTCTTGGCGCACTTCGTCTGGAACTGGCAGAGCAGATGGGACTGCTCGACAAGAACGAGTACCGTTTCGTATGGATTACCGAGTTCCCGCTTCTGGAGTGGTCCGATGAGGAGAACCGTTTCACCGCAATGCATCACCCGTTCACCATGCCGATGGACGAGGATCTGCCGCTTCTGGACACCGATCCGGGCGCAGTTCGTGCAAAAGCTTACGATATCGTCCTGAACGGCACTGAGATCGGAGGAGGAAGCGTTCGTATTCACCAGAACGATGTGCAGGAGAAGATGTTTGAGATGCTTGGTTTCACAAAGGAACAGGCACATGAGCGATTTGGTTTCCTTCTGGATGCTTTCAAATACGGAGTTCCGCCTCACGCCGGACTGGCTTACGGACTGGACCGTCTCGTTATGCTGATGGCAAAAGAGGACAGCATCCGCGACGTCATCGCATTCCCGAAGGTAAAAGATGCTTCCTGTCTGATGACTGAGGCTCCGTCACCGGTTGACGCAGCACAGCTGGAAGAGCTTGGTCTTGAGGTTGAGCCGCAGGCTGAGGAAGAGACAACAGAAGAGTAAAGAAAATTTTGTAATTTACAGGACAGACAATTTTGCAGAAGTGCAGCGTTGTCTGTCCTTTTTTAGGTTTCATTCGATCGGTGTAAAGAAAAACTTAAGAAATTCTTCCACGTCTTCCCCGTTGTTTTGCTGGAAAAAAGTGCTACAATATGGTTTGTAAGAAAGATACGGAAACATCCACAGCAAGTGGAACACATAGAGAAAAAGACAAGGAGGGATCACGATGTTAGTTACATTAGTCATGCTGGCAACCTGTTTTGGTCTGCTCTGCGGAATTGGAATTTTATTTGGGATCGTCGGACTGCTGCTGAAATTTGGAGGAAAAGTCCTTGGCGCATGCGCCACTATTCTTCTCCCGATCGGCGTGATCTGGCTTGGATTTAAAATCGTGTTCGCCGTCGTTCCGCTTCTGTTCAAATTGGTCTGTGCAGCGCTGGTCTGTTATCTCGTATACCGCATTCTGCGGGAGATGAAACTTGTAGCATAAAAAATAAAATCTAACAGATTCGAAAGAAAACCTGCTTTCCGTCATAAACACGGAGGCAGGTTTTTAATGACAAAAACAAAAATCTATTTTCAGAAAAAGCCAGTATTTGCTAAAAAAAGAGTAAGGAAAAAGTAAGAAAACAAAAAACAAAATGTGATACGATAGAACTAACTTGGGAAAGCAGAAAATTAATTTGTAAAATAGAAAAGTGGGAGGAAGCATATGAAGAAAAAAGTAATCGCGATTGTGTGTGCAGTCGCAGTGCTGGCGGCAGCCGGAGGGGGAGTGACATGGCATTTCCTTGGAAACGGTACAAAAGAGGACGATAACGTCGTCTATGTCAATACTGTAAAAGCCCTGACCAATCTGGGAACTGGAAATGGAATGGAAAACCGCTATGCCGGTGTTGTGGAGTCGGAAAATACCTGGAAAGTAGAGAAAAACAGCGAGAAAAAGGTAAAGGAAGTTTATGTGGAAGTCGGTCAGGAGGTTCAGGTCGGAACACCGCTGTTCTCCTACGATACCGAGAAATTCCAGAGTGACCTCGAGCAGGCGCAGCTGGATCTGGAACGCATAAACAATGAACTTTCAAGTATGAATACCAATATCAACCAGCTTTACAAAGACAAAAAGCAGGCATCAAAAGACCAGCAGGCAAGCATCACACTGGAAATTCAGGAAGCGGAGCTGGATTTAAAGAAAAAAGAATATGAAGGAAAATCAAAACAGGCGGAGATTGATAAATTAAACGATAACATCACCAATGCGACCGTGATCAGTGAAATCGCCGGTGTCGTAAAATCAATCAACAACGATGACAGCAGCGCCGGCGCTTACTCCGGTGACAGCTCCGACAATTCCTTCCTGACTGTTCTTGCAACGGGAAATTTCCGTGTAAAAGGCCAGATCAATGAACAGAATATGAGCGACGGTTCGATTACGGAAGGAAGCCAGGTGATCGTGCATTCTCGTGTAGATGAGAATCAGACCTGGACCGGAACCGTGACAAAGATTGATCGGGAAAATGCAAAGACCGGCAATAACAACATGTACAGCAGTTCCGGCGATGGCATGACACAGTCGAGCTCCTATCCGTTCTATGTACAGCTTGCCGGAACGAATGGTCTGATGCTCGGCCAGCACGTTTACGTAGAGCCGGATGTCGGCCAGCAGGAAGTCAAAACAGGAATCTGGCTGTCTGACTCCTTTATCAACGATGTCGACAGCAATCCTTACGTCTGGGCCGATAATGGAAAAGGCAAACTGGAAAAACGAAGCGTAACGCTTGGAACGTACGATGAAAACATGATGGAATATCAGATCACCGACGGCCTTGCAGAAGATGATGCAATCACCTTCCCGGAGGACGGTCTGGAAGAAGGGATGAAGACCGTAGTCAGCACCGACGGATCACTGGGACAGAGCAATCCGGCCGGCGGCGAGGATGACGGTATGCTTGACAACGACGATGGAATGGTCGACGACGGTATGAAGCAGGATGAAAACGGCATGGTTGACAATACCATGGACGGCGCAGAGTACAGCGGTGAGGAAGATACAACGAACGTGATCGGCGGCGCCGACAATGGTGATGCAGAACCGGCAGACACACAGGAAGCCGGATCAGCAGATGACGGGGAGGTGCAGCCGTGATTCTGGAATTAGAGAATATCTGTAAAGAATATATGCAGGGCAAAATCCCGGTTCCGGTTCTGAAAAACATCAACTTCTCCATGGAAGAAGGCGAGTACGTTGCGATCATGGGTCCTTCCGGTTCCGGAAAAACAACACTGATGAATATTGTCGGCTGCCTCGACCAGGCGACGAGCGGACGGTTGATCCTCGACGGACAGGATATCAGCAAATGCAGTGACAATCAGATGTCCGATATCCGCCTGCAGAAAATCGGGTTTGTTTTTCAGAACTTTCAGCTTCTTTCAAGACAGAGCGCGATGGAAAACGTATGTCTGCCGTTAACCTATGCAGGTGTACCGAAAAAAGAGAGAAGAGAGCGTGCGGCGATTGCCCTCGAGCGCGTAGGACTTGGCGATCGCATGGATTTTAAGCCGACGCAGCTTTCCGGTGGACAGAAACAGCGTGTGGCGATTGCACGGGCAATTGTCAACCATCCGAAAATTCTGCTGGCTGATGAGCCGACGGGAGCACTCGATTCCCATTCCGGCGAGCAGGTCATGGAGCTGTTCCAGAGCCTGAACGACGAGGGCGTCAGCATCTTGATGATTACGCATGACGCGGAGATCGCATCGATGGCACAGCGCACCGTGGAGATCCGCGACGGAATGATGAAATCGAAGGAGGTGGCCGAAACATGAAAAAAGGAAAAGCCGCAAAGAAAGTCGTGATTGCAGTTGTGACCGCAGTTGCCGTGGGCGGTGTCAGTGTCGGCGGTTATTACGGCATCCGCCAGGCGCAGAAGACGACCGTAAAAGTGTATCCGGTCAGTGACTTTACGAGTGGTTACTGGGAAGACAGCATGAATATGGAAGGCCAGATCACCTCGACGGCTTCCCAGAACATCTATCTTTCAGACAGCCAGACCATTTCCCAGGTTCTCGTCAAAGAGGGCGATGTGGTAAATGCCGGAGACACGCTGATGACATACGATACCAGCATGATCGAGCTGGATCTGGAAACGCAGCAGTTACAGCTTGCACAGACAAAGCTGAAAATCCAGCAGAGTGAAAAAGAACTGGAAAAGCTGAAAAAGACAAAACCGGTAGCGGATACGCCGCTGGATCCGGTGGAGCCGGATTTCCCGGATTTTCCAGATGAACCCATCGATCCGGATTTCCCGGACGAACCGATTCCGACCCCAGAACCGGAGCCGACGTACGAGGATGCTGTTCTGTACAGCAGTACGAATAAGCTTGTATTTGGTTCCAAACCATACAAAGGAGAAGGAACGCAGGAAGACCCATACACCTATCTCTGCGCACCGGGGACAGTCCTGACAGGCGGATTCCTGAATCAGATGGCAGGATACGCGGATGAAAAGGGAACGAAAAAAGAAGAGGACAGCGAAGGATACTGGTTTCGCCTGGAGATTCATGAGGAAAACAAAGCCGCAGAGGCGCTGGAAACCGTGTGGGAGCAGGATGGAACGAAGATTGCGAAAGCATACGAGACTTCGTATGAAGCAGTCCTGAGTCTGAAAGAATCCGAATCGGCGGATGCACCGGAAATAAAAATTACCACGCCGATTGCAAATACAGAGGTTGCAGAGGGCGGCGAGCTGAAGCTGAAAATCGGAATCAATGAGAAGAAAGATACCGAAGAGAAGCCGGATGAGAAAGCCGACGATAAAACGGATGATAGAACCGAGAGTCCGTCCGAGGACGATGTGACACAGCCGGGTGAAGCCGGAAATGGAAGCGGTGAGGCAGACGATTCCACGGAAAACACCGAAACGGATGGCACTTACACATACGTCTGGAAACACAACGGAAAGACAATCGACGGAGATTTTAAGGATACTTACACAAAAGAAAACATCACAAAAGAGGATGCCGGAATCTATACAGTAGAAGTGACAGCGAAAAATGACAAGGGTACTTCCATGGCAGTCAGCACTGCAAATGTGGCGGTAAAAGAAGGAACGATTACCCCGACACCAAGTGTAACTCCGACCCCGAGCGTTACGCCGGGACCGAGTGTAACTCCAGAGCCGACCGTCAGCCCGGAACCAAGTACAACACCGATTCCGACCACAGAGCCGGTTCCAACAGAAACTCCGGTGCCGAGCGAGACCCCAGTTCCGACGGAAACGCCGACGCCGACCGAAGCCCCGGCAGAACCGGAAGCGGAACCGCAGAGCGAAGATGCACCGGAAGCAGTGCAGACGACAGCAAAAACCGTATTCTACGGTGAAAAAGCATCGGTACAGTCCCTCTTTACATCATCCACAGGAAGCAGCGCAAATAACAATACTTCTTCCGGTGATGATACCCAGATGACCTACACAAAAGATGAGTTGAAAAAAGCCATCAGCGAAAAAGAAAGCCAGATCCGTAATCTGAAGCTGGATCAGAAGGAAGAGGAACTCAAAGTCAAAAATACGCAGAAATCCCTGGATTCCCAGACCGTAAAAGCGACGATCAGCGGTGTGGTAAAGAAGGTTGGAAATGCAGAAAACCCGTCCAACGACGGAAGCGCCTTTATCCAGGTCAGTGGAAACGAAGGTCTGTACGTGCGCGGCTACTTAAGCGAGACGTATCTCGATCAGGTAAAAGTCGGCGATGAACTCAACGTGACTTCTTGGTCTTCGGGTGCTTTTGCAGCGGCAACCGTAACCGAGATTTCTCCGTACCCGACAACAAGCTACATGTCGTACAGCGAGACACCAGCCTCCTTCTATCCGTTCACAGCCGTTATCCCGGAAGGCGGAGAAGGTTTTGAAAACGGTGACTGGATCGAGATTGCAATCACTGTCGGAAACGATGTAGAAAACGGCAACGGCCTGTACGTCAGCAAAGAATTCATCCGCGAGGAAAACGGACAGAAATTCGTTTATATCCGGGATGAAAATGATAAATTAAAGAAACAGAATGTGGTAACCGGAAAACTTCTGTGGGGCAGTTATTACGAAGTGAAGAGCGGTCTTTCCGAAGAGGATTACATTGCATTTCCGTACGGCAAAACCGTGGTGGAAGGCGCAGACACGAAGGAATCCAGTTCATCGGATTATTACAACAGTTAAGGAGGCGCATTATGTTAGAAAATGTAAGACTTTCCTTTCAGGGAATCTGGTCACACAAAATGCGTTCCTTCCTGACGATGCTGGGTATTATCATCGGAATTGCATCGATCATCTCAATTGTCTCCACGATCAAGGGAACGAATGAGCAGATCAAACAGAACCTGATCGGAGCTGGAAACAACAACGTGACCGTCAGCTTAAAGCAGGGCGACGGTGATTACTGGATGGACAACGGACTGCCAAGCGGCGTGTCGAAACTGTCTGATGATCAGAAAAAGCGGATCCGCGAGCAGGATCAGGTGGAAAATGCATCGTTTTACACCGAAAGAACGTATGTGAGCGGCATCGCAAAAGGAAACACAACACTGGACAGTGCGAAGGCGCTTGGAGTGGATGAAAATTATCTGTCGACGTGCGGATATCAGATTTATCAGGGACGCGGCTTTGTGGAGAGCGATTTCTCGAAGACCCACAAAGTTGTCCTCCTCGACGATACCGCAGTGCTGACACTCTTCCCGGATGAGTCGCCGGTCGGCAAAACGATCGAGATCATGGGAGAGCCGTTCACGGTGATCGGCGTGATCAAAAAAGCCGATTCGTTCCAGCCGGTCATCAATTCCAGAGATGACTACTATACGTACAATCAGGAATCCTATCCGCTGGTGCTGATGCCGGATGTCTGCTGGCCGATCGTATTCCAGTATGATGAACCGGAAAATGCCGTTGTGATGGCAAAAACGACCGAGGATATGAGCACGGTGGGAAAGACAACAGCGGATATCATGAACGAATCCGTGACCAATACAACGGATTCTCTTTCCTATCAGGCAGAGGATCTGCTGGAGAAAGCAAAGAGTCTGCAGGAGTTAGGCCAGAGCACGAACCAGCAGCTGATCTGGATCGCGAGCATTTCGCTTCTGGTCGGCGGTATCGGTGTTATGAATATTATGCTGGTATCTGTAACGGAACGTACAAGCGAGATCGGCCTGAAAAAGGCGATCGGAGCAAGAAAACGCAGAATTCTGTTCCAGTTCCTGACCGAGGCGGCGGTGCTCACCAGCATCGGCGGACTGCTCGGCGTGCTGGGCGGCATTATCATGGCACAGGTGATTTCGAGGGTATCGCAGACGCCTGTGGCGATCAGTATTCCGGCAATCATTTTCTCCGTGGTCTTCTCCATGGTGATCGGTATCGTATTCGGACTGCTGCCGTCGGTAAAAGCAGCGAACCTGAATCCGATCGATGCGCTGCGAAGAGAATAGAACAAAAAAGAGTTGAAAAATCCGTGCGGGTACAGCGTAGGTGCTGGATCCGTGCGGATTTTTTGTGCGGCGTGTGCGGATGAAACTTAAGATCTTTACTTTTTGCGGAAAGTCGGTTATACTGGAAAATAAGCGCAATTTGCGGCGCAGCAAAGAGGCATTCGAGTTTCGGATTCGGTATGTTTATGAAAATATAAGAAAGATTCAAAGACATTTCACATTCGTTTATGGTATAATCAAACAAGAGTATGACCAACGAAAAGGAGTATACGCGAATGAATATTTTGTTTTTTATCACACCGAAAAGTGAAACGGCTTATCTGTATGACGACTGCTCACTTCGGCAGGCCATCGAGAAGATCGAATATCATAAATACACGGCGGTTCCGGTACTGAACAAAAAGGGCTGCTACGTGGGAACACTGACGGAAGGAGATCTGCTCCGCATCATAAAAGAACGGTATCTGCTGAATTACCATGAAGCAGAGGATATCCCGCTCTGGCAGGTTCCAAAACGGTGGAATTATGAGTCCGTCAACATCAACAGCAACATCGAGGACCTGATCGAGATGTCCATGCGGCAGAATTTCGTTCCAGTTGTGGATGACGAGGGAATCTTCATCGGCATCATCCGAAGAAGAGATATCATCCAGTACTGTTATCAGAAAAGCGGCATCAAAGAAGAGGAAGAAGCCCGGCGCAGCGCGCGGAAACAAAACGCAGAACAGATGATTCTGCAGTAAAGAAGAAAATGAGGGAAACATTATGAAAAAACTGATCGATCTTATCCAGGAAGAGCTGGTAAAAGCCTTTACCGCTGCGGAGATGGACCCGTCCTATGCAAGGGTTTCCGTTTCCAACCGCCCGGATCTGTGCGAATACCAGTGCAACGGCGCAATGGCAGCTGCAAAAGCATACCACAAAGCACCGATCCAGCTGGCTGAAGCAGTTGTAGAAAAAGTGACCGATCACAGCGTGATCGGTGAAATTGAAGCCGTAAAACCGGGATTCATCAACCTGAAAATCAACCCGGAATTTCTGGCAGATTATCTTTCCAAAATGCAGAACGACGAAGATCTTTCTGTAGAGAAAGCAAAAAATCCGAAAACCATCATCGTAGATTACGGCGGAGCAAACGTGGCAAAACCGCTTCACGTCGGCCATCTCCGTTCCGCGATCATCGGGGAAAGCATTAAGCGTATGGGACGCTTCATGGGCCACAACATGATCGGTGACGTTCATCTTGGAGACTGGGGTCTGCAGATGGGACTGATCATCACCGAGCTGCAGGAGCGCCATCCGGAGCTTGTTTATTTTGATGAGTCCTTTACGGGAGAGTACCCGGAGGAAGCACCGTTTACGATCAGCGAGCTCGAGGAGATTTATCCTTGCGCAAGCGGCAAATCGAAAGAGGACGAGGACTATAAGAAACGTGCACTCGAGGCAACGAGAGAGCTGCAGCAGGGCAGAAGAGGATATCGTGCGATCTGGAAACACATTATGAACGTTTCTGTTGCCGATCTGAAAAAGAACTATGGAAACCTCGACGTTCATTTCGATCTGTGGATGGGTGAGTCCGATGCACAGGAGTACATTCCAGACATGGTAGATTACCTGAAAGACAATGGTTATGCACATTATGACCAGGGCGCACTCGTTGTTGATGTCAAAGAAGAGACAGACACAAAAGAGATCCCGCCGTGCATGATCTTAAAATCCGATGGGGCAGCTCTGTATGATACGACAGACCTGGCAACCATCATCCAGCGTATGAAACTGTACAAGCCGGACGAGATCTGCTATCTGGCAGACAAACGTCAGGAGCTTCACTTCGTACAGTGTTTCCGCTGTGCAAGAAAAGCAAAACTGGTGAATGATGATACCGTTCTTTCCTTTATCGGCTTTGGTACCATGAACGGAAAAGACGGAAAACCGTTCAAGACCCGTGAGGGCGGCGTTATGCGTCTGGAGCGTCTGATCGGCGAGATCAACGATGAGATGTATCAGAAGATCGTGGAGAACCGCAGCGTAAAAGATACGGATGCAAGAGGAACGGCACAGATTGTCGGACTGTCTGCTATTAAATACGGTGACCTGTCCAACCAGGCATCGAAAGATTATGTATTCGATGTTGAGAGATTTACTTCCTTCGAGGGAAACACCGGTCCGTACATCCTGTACACGATCGTTCGTACAAAATCCATCCTCGGAAAATATAAAGAAGAGGGAAATGAACTGAAGAAAGGCGCACTTCTGGCACCGAAGAGCGACAGCGAGAAAGCTCTGATGCTTTCCGTATCCCGTTTCAACGGCGTTGTGGAGAACGCATTCGAGGAGAAAGCACCGCATAAGATCTGTGCTTATATCTACGAGCTTGCAAACGAGTTCAACCATTTCTACCACGAGACCAAGATCTTAAGTGAGCAGGATGAGGCAAGAAAAGCATCTTACCTGGCACTGCTGGATCTTGTCCGCGAGGTACTTGAGACCTGCATCGACCTGCTGGGATTCTCGGCACCGGAACGGATGTAAGATTCGTCAAGAGGGAAAAAATAGATAAAAAACAGGCGATTTTTTTGGCAGCCGTCGGCTTCTGTAGTTCTTGCGGAAACGGCGGCTGTTGTGTTATACTTACATCACGATTTTTCATCCGCTTGGACATTCGTCCTGAAAAATCGATTCTATATTACTCTATCGAAGAGCCATTCGGCTCAATTTATATCCATGTACAAAAACAGAATATCGGACTGACAAACACTTTGACGTAAAAAGAGGAGGCGGGATCATTGGAAAAGTAGAACTTCCGGGAGGGAAGTATCGCCTGCTGTCAGTGCTCGGAAGAGGGGCAACGTCTGTCGTTTATCTTGCAGAGAAAACTGGATCCGGAAAGCGGTATGCAGTCAAGGTAAGTATATGTGACAGGGAAAAACTGCGCCGGGAAGCGTTTCTTTTACAGAAGTTTTCATATCCCGGGATTCCCTGTGCGGTGGAACTTCTGGAAAGTGGGACAAAAAGCTTTCTGGTGATGGAAGCTGTAAACGGAAAATCTATCGGACAGCGTATGCGTAAGGGAGAACGGTTTTCCAGCCGGGAAATTCTGAAAACGGGAATTGCCCTGAGCGGGATTCTCTGTTATCTCCATGCACAGAACCCGCCGGTTTTCTACCGGGATCTGAAGCCGGACAACGTGATGATAACAGAGCGTGGTGAAATATACCTTGTGGATTTCGGTGCAGCCGGAACAGAAGAAACGGGTGTGGAAGTCCGTTATGGAACCCGCGGTTATGCAGCGCCGGAGCAGTATGACGGGAAGTGTGACGCCCGTTCCGATCTTTATGCACTCGGCGCACTGCTTGCGGCAATGGCGAAGCATGCGAAAAAGCGGCAGAAAAGAGGACTCTGGCGGGTGATGGAAAAGTGTATGCAGAAAAAGCCGGAGGAGCGGTATGCGTCTGCCGGAGAAGTCAAAAAGGCACTGCGGCGGCTGGAAAGAAAGCAAAAAGGCAGGAAGACTCTGCGGATCTTTGCAGTTTTTGCTTTTCTGACAGGAGGAGCGGCTGCGGTTGCCAGCAGGATGCCATGGGGGCAGTTTCCGGCGGCAGACGAATGGGAGGAGCAGGGAGATCTCTGGTTCTGCGGAAATCCGGTGGAAGAAGGCAGTCTGCCGAACTACCAGAAAGCGCGGGAAGCGTTCTTAAAGGCAGACCATCTCAGTCAGGCGGGGCGTGTGGAGCAGGAACTTGTGGAATACTGTCTGGCGGATGATGCGGCAAGGGAAAAAATGCAGATGGAGCCATTGCTGGCTGAATTTTATGATGACACGCAGCAGGAGCCGGAAAAGGAAAAACGCTGCCGCAGATATCTTGCTGTTGCAGGAATGTATTTCAGTTTTTCCGAAGAACTGGCGCGTGAAAATGACACAGACGCCATGCGGAAAGGAATCGAAGTGCTGGAAAAGGCCGCAGGCGAGAATATGGAGGGGCAGTGGGAGGCGGTTATCTGGCAGAGACTGGCGGATGCGTGCTATCTTGGCGGAAAATCCGGGGATGGGGAAAGAGAACAGGACTGGTGCCAGGAGAGTTTTCTCTATTACGAACGGCTTCTGTGCAGCAGACAGGATGGAAACCGGCGGAAAAATCTGCTCAGGGCCGCAGAGCTGGCACTTCAGTTCGACATGCAGGAAAAAGCAGAACAGTACCTCAACGAGGCCGCAGAAATTCCGGGAATGGAGGAGGATATTTTTTATCAGCAGATCAGAAAAAGATGGGAGGAAGCAGGATGAGAAAAAAGACCATATGCGCAATGATGACAGGATTCCTGGCAGTCCAGGGAATCGAAGTCCACGCGGAGACACAGCAGACGACAGGCGAGGCCGCAAGTGCGGTGGAAAGCGTGGAATTAGAAGCTGAAATCATCGAGAACAGTGATGTGACAGATGCAGACGGGAAAGCCGGACCGGAGGAACTGCTGCCGGACGAAAAGTCAGAAGAAGAACCGCCTATAGAAGAGAAACCAGAGCAGGAACCAGAGCCGCCGGAAGAGAAAACAGATCCGGCAGAGACCGGAAAGAAAGAGAAAGAAGGAGAAGAAAAAATGCTTCCCCCGACGGTAATTCCGGATCCGGAGAAAGAACCAGCGGAAAGGTGGGAAGAAGAGGAGAAAGAAATTTCGGAAGATTCAGAATCGGGGAAGCCAGGAGAATTGCCGGAGGCAGGAGATATGGGTTCCGGGGAATCGGAATCAGAGGAAGGATGTGAAGAAACAGATACAAAAGAATCAGAGACAGAAGAGTCAGATTCGGAGAGAACGGATTTTGGAGAAATGGACACAGAAAAACCAGATTATGAAGATACAGGTTCAGAAAAATCCGGAACGGAAAATTTGATGCCAGAAGATCCGGAACCGGAAAAGCCTGATATGGAAGAAACGAAGCAGGAATCTCCGTCAACCGAAAAAGAGTCAGAAAATCAAACCTCGGAAACAAAAGCACCAGAAAAAGAGGAGCCTACCGTAATGCCAGATGCCGGAAAGTCAAACACAGAAAAGCAGGAACAAACGGGGCCCGGGCAATCGTCTCCGGAGAAAGAAGAACTCAAAACAGACGAACAGCTGCCCGTTGCTGCAGCCACGCCCGAGGAGGTGACCCAAGATCCAGATGATATTCCGCTACAAACAGAAGAAAGCAGTCCTCCGCCTGCCGAAACTCCATCTAAGAGTGCCGGGGAGGAGCCATCTCAAATACGGCCGCAGATCATCGCCGATTTCGTATTATCACAGATAGCAGACGAAGATTTCGAAGCGCCGAACCCCCTGATTATCCGCCCGGCCGACACCAGCGTCGAAATAGATCCCGGTTATACCCCGGAAATTCTGCTCGAGGGAGCCGCCGACACGGCTGAAATTCTTTCCTGCATGGTAAATGGCTCCGAAGCCGAATATGAATGGAAAGAAAACAAAATCTGTCTGAAAGCCGAGAGCCTTTCCGAAGGCTACAACCGCATCACTGTAAAAGTGCGTGGCGCAGACGGCATTGTACGAACCATGAAACCGTGGGAAGTCAACGTGAAACCAAAAACTTCCACACTTGTCAGCCAAAGAACCAGCCAGAAACCAAAAGGAACCCGCCTCTTGCAGTCCTTAAGGCGCCTCTGGAACCTGATTCGTGCCATTGCCGAAATTCAGAATCAGACCACCCGCTATCTGCGTGCACTCTGCAGAAAATAGCCTGATCCGGTTTTGTTTGTATTTCTAATTTCGATATGCTAGAATAAAAGACATGTCATACGATAAAAAAGTAAAAGAGGAAATAAGAGTATGTCAGATATGATATTATTTGATCTGGACGGAACCCTGACCGATTCCGGTCCTGGAATTACAAGATGCGTACAGTATGCGCTGGCATCCTTTGGCATCGAAGAGCCGGATCTGGAAAAACTGAACTGTTACGTGGGACCGCCGCTTCTGGAATCTTTCATGAATTTTGCAGGCCTTGGCTGCGAAGAAGCACAGCAGGCCATCACAAAATACCGGGAGCGGTACGAGGCAGAGGGCATTTTTGAAAATGAAGTATACGAGGGAATCCCGGAGGTTCTGGCGTATCTGAAAGAGAAGGGAAAAATTCTGGCGGTAGCATCGTCCAAACCGGAAAAATACGTGGAGCAGATCCTGGAGCATTTCGAAATCAGAAAGTATTTTACCGTAGTAACCGGTTCAGAAATGAACGAAACCAGAACCGACAAAGGAGAAGTCATCGCAGAGACGCTGCGCCGACTCGGAGCAGAAGACAGCCGTTCCGACGTGGTGATGGTTGGTGACAGAAGCTATGACGTAATCGGGGCAAGAGAAAACGGACTGCTCTGTGTCGGCGTATCGTATGGGTACGGCGGAAGAGAAGAACTCGAGGCAGCAGGTGCCGCAAAGGTATGTGATACACCGGAAGAACTGAAACTGCTGGCGGAGGATCCGAAAGAAGAGAAGAAAAGACGCGACCGCATCAAAAAAATGAAGCCGGAGCGTATCCCGTGGCTGACAAGAGGAGAAAGTGGAACAGGAATCTTTGCGCCGAAAGAGAAAAAAGCAGAGAATATAAAAGAAAAAAGGACAGCGAAAACAGAGCCAAAAACGGAGGAAATCGTAATTCCTATCCAGCGGAAGCTATGGCGTCTTTTAAAACCGCTTCTGACGTACGAACTGTTTCTGATCGGAGCAACCGTACTTCTGGCGCTGATCCTGATGACGTTTACGACCGGCGGTTATCTGGAAGAGCGTATGCACGCGACATCCGTTCTTGCATCAGCAATCGGCAGTCTGGCGGCGATCCCGGTTCTCTGGAAACAGTACAAAAAAGATGAAGGCATGTTCCCGAAACCGGAAAAACGGTGGAGTGCGGCAGAGGCAGCCGCCTGTATTCTGCTGGTTATGACCTTCGGCCATCTCCTGAATACTGTAATGAACGTGACCGGCTTTACCAGAATCTTTTCCGGCTATCAGGACATGGCATCAAAGATTTATGAAGGACAGAACCCGCTGCTTCTGATCCTGTCCGTCGGTGTGCTGAGCGCGGCCGCAGAGGAAATTGTTTTCCGCGGCATGATTTACCGCAGGGCAAAAGATTTCTGGGGAACCGGCTGGGGCATCGCAGCATCATGTCTGCTGTTCGGTGCATATCACGGCAATGTGACGCAGTTTGTCTATGCAGCCGTGGTAAGTGTGCTTCTGATCCTTATTTATGAGCGGTGCGGAACACTCCTTGCCCCGGTTCTTGCGCACATGGCAGAAAATATCTGGGGACTTTACCGGAGCCAGTTCGTATCCTGGATGACCCAAAAAGCACCGGCAGGTGCATGGATGTTCATCTTTTTGGAAGCGGTAATCTGCGCCGGAACATTCTGGTATCTGTTTTTAAAGGATAAACAGGGAAAAACACAAAAATAACAGAAAAAAACCGCAGAATCCGCGAAAAAAATGCTTGTCATGAAAAAAACTCTGTGATACAATCTTACTGTTGCACAATAAGCACCCATGCGGTACCAAGGATGGTGCCTGTTTTTTGAAAAACAGGTTCCAAGGTGAAAAAACATGGGGAAGAATAAAACCATAAGGAGATAAAACAATGAGCGTAATTTCAATGAAACAGTTACTGGAAGCAGGTGTTCATTTCGGACATCAGACAA
>ENA-OPWR01001883-OPWR01001883.1-human-gut-metagenome-genome-assembly--contig:-NODE-1883-length-15235-cov-2.381555_pt1 | contig 15235 bp, 18 predicted proteins | sample MGYA00241507_ERZ502006 | MGnify/ENA primary metagenome ERZ502006 (study PRJEB25962, sample SAMEA2043041) | human gut metagenome | biome: human gut; feature: human-associated habitat; material: faeces...
CGAACTCCTGATTCATCAGGTGGCGGAAGTCGCGGAGCATCTGGAAGAATTATCTATGCGGATTCAACAGGGAGCTTATATGCTTCTTGATCTGGAACGACGAAGGTTGGAAACTCTCCAAACCCGTATTCCCAATCTTGTTCATCGCAAACTTGCGGACGCCCGTTTTTCTTTGCTGGCAGCAAAGAAAGATTTGTCACAGGTGACGAAAGCATTGGTGGCCCGTCAATCTCACCGGTTGGAACTTTTGCAACAACGAATAGCGGACGCTTCTCCGGATAAACTTTTGAGTCGGGGATATAGTATTACAATAAAGGATGGGAAAGCGGTGACGGATGCTTCTTTACTGAAACCGGGAGAGCATTTGATAACCCGGCTATCGAAAGGAGAAGTTCGATCGGTAGTAGAAAAGTAGCTATCCGTCAAACGTGTATTTGTAAAAACATTCATTATTAACCATTAAATATCAATCATCGTGGCAGTAAAAAAAGAAACATATTCCCAAGCAATGGAACGTCTTGAAAAGATCGTTCGCCAGATAGATAATAACGAACTGGATATCGACATTTTGAGTGAGAAAATAAAAGAAGCCAATGAAATTATAGCCTTTTGCAAGGATAAACTAACAAAAGCCGATCGGGAAGTCGAAAAATTATTGCAAGAAAAGAGGCAATCTGAAGAATAAAAGTTATTTTTGCGTTTCAATGCAATGGAAAATAAACTAATACATAACAATATGAAAGAAATAGACTGGGCGAATCTGTCGTTCGGATACATGAAGACAGATTACAATGTGAGAATCAACTTCCATAATGGTGCATGGGGAGAATTAGAGGTCAGTAGTGATGAACACCTCAATTTGCACATGGCGGCAACCTGTTTACACTATGGTCAGGAAGCTTTTGAAGGACTGAAAGCATTCCGTGGAAAAGATGGCAAAGTTCGTATTTTCCGTTTGGAAGAAAATGCTGCCCGTTTGCAATCTACTTGCCAGGGAATTCTGATGGCAGAACTTCCGACAGAACGGTTCAAAGAAGCAATCCTGAAAGTGGTGAAGTTGAATGAACGTTTTATCCCTCCTTATGAAACCGGTGCTTCTCTTTACATTCGTCCGCTGTTGATCGGAACAAGTGCCCAGGTAGGCGTGCATCCTGCAGAAGAGTATATGTTTGTAGTATTCGTAACTCCGGTAGGACCGTACTTCAAAGGTGGTTTCTCTACCAATCCGTACGTTATCATTCGTGAGTTCGATCGTGCCGCTCCTCATGGAACAGGTATTTATAAAGTGGGTGGCAACTATGCAGCCAGTCTTCGTGCTAACAAGAAGGCACATGATCTGGGCTATTCCTGCGAGTTCTACCTTGATGCAAAAGAAAAGAAATATATTGATGAATGTGGTGCTGCCAACTTCTTCGGTATTAAGGATAATACTTATATCACTCCGAAATCATCTTCTATCTTACCTTCTATTACCAATAAGAGCTTGATGCAGTTGGCAGAAGACATGGGTATCAAAGTGGAACGCCGTCCGATACCGGAAGAAGAACTGGAAACATTTGAAGAAGCTGGTGCTTGTGGTACTGCCGCAGTAATCAGCCCGATTCAGCGTATCGATGATTTGGAAAATGGAAAATCTTATGTGATTTCTAAAGACGGCAAGCCGGGACCTATCTGTACGAAATTGTACAATAAGTTGCGTGGAATCCAGTATGGCGACGAACCGGATACACATGGTTGGGTGACGATTGTAGAGTAATTGTATATTATGAAATAACACATTTATCAATTAATATTATTCACTATGTTAAAACTAAACTCAGAACTACGTGCGCAGGCGCGTGAGGCACTTCGAGGAAAGTGGCCTATGGCAGCCGTTGCTGCACTTATTTATTCAGCAATTGCCGGTGGATTATCTGCTATTCCTGTGATTGGCGGATTATGTTCATTGTTTGTTGGACTTCCGGTTGCATACGGCTTTACTATTGTAATGCTTGGCGTATGTAGAGGCAAAGACATTGATTTTGGTGTTTTGTTCGAAGGCTTTCAGGATTATGGACGTATTTTTGTAACTATGTTGCTTCAGGCTGTCTATACAATTTTGTGGTCACTGTTGCTGGTTATACCGGGTATCATTAAGTCTTATTCTTATGCAATGACATCTTTTATCTTGAAAGATGAACCGGAAATGAAAAACAATGCAGCTATTGAGAAAAGTATGGCTATGATGGAAGGGAACAAGATGAAGCTGTTCATGCTTGATTTAAGTTTCATTGGCTGGGCTATCCTTTGTATTTTCACTTTGGGTATTGGACTTCTTTTCCTGCAACCGTATGTTGCTATTTCGCGTGCTGCTTTCTATGAAGATTTGAAAGCACAACAAGGCGGAAGTGTAGAGGTAAACGTTGAAGTGAATGTTGAGATTTGATAAGACTCATTCAGTACTATAGAAGAATGGAGCATAGAGAAATCTGTGCTCCATTTCTTTTTGTCGGTTGCTTCAAAATCAGTACCTTTGCAACCTAATCAGGATTGATATGGGAAAGAATAAATTAGAAAAGTTTGCCGATATGGCGAGTTATCCGCACGTGTTCGAATATCCTTATTCGGCGGTAGATAACATGCCTTTTGACATGAAAGGGAAATGGCACAAGGAGTTTTTTAAAAACGATCATCCGATTGTGCTCGAGTTGGGTTGCGGACGTGGTGAGTATACTGTTGGCCTGGGTAAGATGTTTCCCGAAAAGAACTTTATAGCAGTGGATATAAAAGGCGCCCGTATGTGGACGGGAGCAACGGAGTCATTACAGGCCGGAATGAAGAATGTCGCTTTCCTGCGTACCAATATTGAAATCATCGAGCGTTTTTTTGCTGAAGGCGAAGTGAGTGAAATATGGCTTACCTTCTCTGACCCGCAAATGAAGAAAGCAACCAAGCGACTGACTTCTACCTATTTTATGGAAAGGTATCGCAAATTTTTGCAACCGAATGGTATTATCCACCTGAAAACGGACAGCAACTTTATGTTTACCTATACAAAATACATGATTGAGGCGAACAAACTTCCGGTTGAGTTTATGACTGAAGATTTATATCATTCTGATCTGGTAGATAATATTCTCGGTATTAAAACCTATTATGAACAACAGTGGCTGGATCGTGGTTTAGATATAAAGTATATCAAAGCAGTATAGAAAAAGATTAATTAATTTGCGGGTATAAAAAGGAGACCTAAATAATATGGAAAAAAGAAAAGATATTGATATGCTTAGATTTTATGGCGGGGATATTCACCAAAAAAATAAAGAAGGGGAATATGTAATTACGAATAATCTGGTAAATCCTAAAAATAAAGAAGATATGTTATGGGGAGATAAAGATGCATATCGTACATTAAATGCTTTGCTGTTTGAGGGAATTGAAAATGAAAAAGAGAGGATATATAAAGAAAAGCGTAAGTTAAATCCAGTCTTTATAGAATTAATTGAAAATACTCTTGATATATACAGGGGAATCTTCGCAGTAATGTGTCGAAAAAAGGAAAACCAATTGTCGGTTTCGAAAGTCAAAAGAGTAGATCGAAAAGCATCATTAATGGCGTACCTTAAGGAAAAGAGAAGATTCAGAAGGCTTATGCTAGTGCCTATGAAATGATGTTTGCTTATTACGATTTAGTTATGGATGAGGGGATTTTTATTGAAGAACAAACATATGTAATGTTGATGAATTTCTTTGCACATTGTGAAAAGATCTTAAGAATAAATTTGAATCCAGAGAATTGGAAAGATATGAAATGGGATGAAATAATTGATAATCAGATTAATGAAGAAAATAAAATAACATGTCATTTGAGAAATAAGATTAGAAGTTGTTAGAAATAACGTAAATTCCGATAGAGGATAGGAATTATGGTTAAAAATAATATCGAATTAAAGTGCATAGAGTAAGAAAAAAATTAGGTGCAGATTGCAGAAGAGAGTGATAGTGCAAAGGCTTATGTTAATCGTATGATTAAGGGGAAAGATGGTGTGGTCAATAAGGATTTTGTGCAGGAGAAGAATCCGAAGATGCCATGGACTACATCATTTCCGTAGACATATTTTTCGAGGGTGTGGACGTGCCGGAGATCAATCAGGTCATCATGCTTCGTCCGACAGAGTCGCCGATCGTGTTCATCCAGCAGCTTGGTCGTGGACTTCGAAAAGCCGAGAACAAAGAATATGTCGTTGTATTGGATTTCATCGGAAATTATCGGAATAACTTTATGATTCCGATTGCGCTGTCCGGCGACCGCAGTTATAACAAGGACAATATCCGCCGCTATGTCACGGAAGGCGGCAGAGTGATTCCGGGTGCGAGCACGATTCACTTCGATGAGATTTCCAGAAAGCGGATTTTCCAGGCGATTGATAATGCGAACTTCAGCGATATCAAATTAATCCGGGAGAATTATACGAATCTGAAGAATAAGCTGGGGCATATCCCGGCGCTTGCGGATTTTGATAAGTATGGGGAAATGGATGTGCTGCGGATCTTCGATAATAACAGCCTGGGTTCGTATTATAAATTCCTTGTGAAATACGAAAAGGAATATACCATCCGGTTGTCAGAAGACGAAGAAAAAGCAATCGAATTCATTTCCAAAAAGCTAGCGAGTGGCAAGCGGATTCATGAACTGGAATTGTTGAAACGTACGTTGCAGTATCGCCATGGAATCATTGGGCATCTGCGGAAGCATTTATCCGAGAAGTATCATTGTGAGATGGACGAGCACTGCATGGAAAATGTGATCAATATGATGACCAATGAATTTCCGACGAGCGCGGCAAAGAAGACTTACGCACAGTGTGTATTTCTCAAGAAGGAACAGGATGATTATGGCATTTCCGATGTGTATGGGAAAATGTTAGAGAATCCGGAATTCTGTGCGATTCTGGAGGAACTGGTAGACTTCGGAATCTCGAGATATAAGGTCAATTACAGTTACCATTACCAGGATACGAATCTGGTATTATATCAGAAATATACATATGAGGATGCCTGCCGTCTGTTGAACTGGGAGAGAAATGAAGTGCCGCTGAACATCGGCGGTTACAAATATGATAAGAAGACTAAGACATTTCCGATATTCATTAACTACGATAAGCAGGACAATATCAGCGATACCACAAAATACGAAGATCATTTTGTAGCAGAGAACCGGCTGATTGCGATTTCCAAAAGTGGAAGAAGCATGGATTCGGAAGATGTGCAGAATTTCCTGAACGCAACAGAACGTGGCATAGATGTGCAGCTGTTTGTGAGAAAGAATAAGGATGATAAGATATCCAAGGAATTCTATTATCTGGGGCGTGTGATCGCGACCGGGAATGCGAAGCAGTTTGTGATGCCAAATACGGATAAGACGGCGGTGGAGATCGAATGGGAGCTGGAGACTCCGGTGAGAGAGGATATTTATCAGTATATTGTGAATGAATAGAGATTGTTACAGGAAGATTTTTGACGGGAGATAAATGGTAAGATGAAGACGATTAGAGTTGTGGCAGCAGTGATAAAGGCAGTAAAGGAAGACGGAAGAACGATGATATTCGCAACGCAGCGCGGATACGGCGAGTTCAAAGGCGGATGGGAATTCCCGGGCGGCAAGATCGAAGCCGGGGAGACACCGCAGGAAGCGTTGAAGCGTGAGATCATGGAAGAATTGGATACGGAAGTTGCGGTTGGCGAGTGGATCGAGACGGTGGAGTATGATTATCCGGGATTTCATCTTTCGATGGATTGCTTCTGGTGTGAGATCGTGAAAGGGGATCTGGTGCTGAAGGAGCATGAGGCTGCCAGATGGCTGACCAGGGAGGAGCTGGCGGATGTGGAGTAAAAAAGAAGGATACCGCAGAAAAGGAATCTTTGGAAATATCAATCATTATGATGAGAAGGGGAAGAAGAGATGGACTAGAAAATATAGAGAGGAATAAGTGGACATTGAAAATGAAAAAGAACTCAAATTTGAAGTATAAATTTGAGTTCTTTTTTAGTTTATAAGAATAATATTTGAGCTTCTTGCATAAACTTAAATATAGTGCTAGAATCTAAAATATAAATGGAGGAACTAAAATGACAACAGAAGAATTATATGACAAACTAAAATTAATTCAAAAAATGAAATGCAAAACGCAGAATTTGGAATTGAAATCAGCGGAGCAAGGATGTCCGAAACGATTATATGATTCTTTGTCAAGCTTTTCTAATCAGGATGATGGTGGCATTATTGTTTTTGGAATTGATGAGAAACAAGATTATAAAGAAGTTGGTGTTTATGATGCTCAGGACATTCAAAAGAAAATTAACGAGCAATGCTTGCAGATGAATCCGGTTGTACGGCCGCTTATTACAGTTGTGGAGAAGGAAAATAAAAAATTTGTTTCTGCTGAAATTCCCGGAATAGATTTGGCAGACAGACCTTGCTATTATCAAGGACGTGGAAGGTTGAAGGGGTCCTATACCCGTATTGGGGATAGTGATGAACCGATGACAGAATACGAAATATATAGTTATGAAGCATATAGAAGAAAATATCAAGACGATATCCGTGAGGTTCCGAGAGTAACATTAATGTCATTGGATCAGGAAGAACTGAATCGTTATGTTGAACTGTTAAAGAGAGGAAAACAAAGATTAGCAACACTTGATAATGAAAGTATTTATGAACTTATGAGCATAAAGCGAGGAGAGAAAGTAACGCTTAGTGCGACTTTGCTTTTTAGTCCATATCCACAGGCATATTTTCCACAATTGTGTATTACGGCAATTGTAATTCCTGGGAGAACAATAGGAAGTCTTGGCGACATGGGGGAAAGATTCTCAGATAATCAGAGAATAGAAGGAACAATTCCGGAAATGTTGGATGAGGCATTATTATTTGTGAAACGCAATATGCGGACAAAGACAATTATAAGTCCGACAACCGGACGAAGAACTGACAGAACAGACTATCCAATAACAGCGGTTAGAGAAGCTATTATAAATGCATTAGTACATCGTGATTATAGTATTCATACAGAAGGAATGCCGATTCAACTTATAATGTTTGAAGACAGGATTGAAATACATAATCCAGGTGGATTATATGGAAGAATCACTATTGACCAATTAGGAAAAATTCAACCGGATACAAGAAATCTGGTACTAGCATCGGCACTTGAAACATTGGGAATAACAGAAAACAGGTATTCAGGAATTCCAACAATCCGGATGGAAATGGAGAAATATAACTTAAGACAGCCAGAATTCTTGGATGAAAGAGGAAGTTTTATTGTAAAACTATATAAAGAATCAAAGAATGATTATGAAGATATGTCAAATGATGAAGAAACAAATAATTTAATAGTATTTTGTAAAACACCGCGTACAAGAAAGGAAATTTGTGATTATCTGGGGTTAAATTCTGTTACTTATGCTATACAGACGTATGTAAATCCATTAGTAGAAGCTGGCGTAATTAAGTTGAGTATTCCAGATAAGCCAAAGAGTCCAAAACAGTTATATTATAGCGTAGAAAGAGAAGAATGAGGGAGGAACAAGGATGAACATACAAATATTCGGAATCAAGAAAAACTTCGACAGCAAAAAAGCAGAACGCTTTTTCAAAGAGCGCGGAATTAAATACCAGTTCGTAGATATGAAAGAAAAAGGTCTGAGTAAAGGTGAATTCAATTCGGTATGCCAGGCTGTCGGAGGATATGAAAAACTGATCGATCAGGAGTGCAAGGATAAAGATCTGCTTGCGTTGATTACTTATCTTGCAGAGGAAGATAAAGCAGAAAAGATTTTGGAAAATCAAAAGATGATCAAGACACCGATTGTTCGTAATGGAAAGCAGGCAACGGTAGGATATCGGCCGGATATCTGGAAAAACTGGAAGTAAAAGAGTATAAAGAAAGTAAAAAAGAAACTCAAAAATAATAACAAATAAATTTGAGATTAAGGAAAGAATACTGAGTGAGAAGATGATAGATTACAACCGAGAAGACCAATTCCTGCGACAACGCCTGCAGAAAGAAATTCCGATTTTACGGGCATTAATACAGAACCTATATGAAGAACTGGATAGAAAGCTGCATTTGAACGGAGCAAAAGTACCGATAACATTTGGATTTGACACGGACACACTGGGATCTTACACCAGACGAAGTGCACATGAAAAAGAGCATTTTCACTTTTCGCTGTTGTTTATTGCATATGGTGTGAAGAATCCGCTGTCTAAAGAAGACCGCATAGATCTGTTTAAGCATGAGTATGCCCATTATATGCAGTACAATATGCAGATTCCCGAAAAGTATAAATGGCAGGCAGGAACGCACGGAAGTGCGTGGAAATACTGTTGTTCTCTAATCGGAGCGGCGCCGACGCCGTATTATAAGGCGGGCGAAGCGCTTATGAATCATGACTATGATAAGGTATTAAAGAACAGGATTCATGATAAGTCCGTGCCGGTCCGGGATACTTATCAGCAACTGAAGACTGCACAGAAGAAAAAAGATGAAGTGGTTCAGTATAAGCTTGGCGATGCGGTGACACATCCGAAATTCGGACATGGAATTGTGGAGAAGATTAATCAGAGATCTGGCGGTGTGCATTTACATATTCGGTTTAATGGGGAAGTGAAGTGTATCGATCAGAAATGGCTGTCGCGGAAGAAGTATACGTAAAAAGATATACGTAAAGAGATACGTGAAAAGATTCAGTAAAAACAAATAAGCAAGGTAGTGAAGTATCTGAAGAGGATATACGTACACGAAGAACGTTAGAAGATGAGATGACATTTTTCGTGTGCGTAAATTTATATATTGACATACTATTAAAGTGATACTAACATAAAGATAATAATATAGGACGAAAAAAGAAAGAGGTAGTAATCATGCGGAAAAAATCAGAAATGCAAAAGGCTAACGAAGAATTTGTAAAGACTTACGATGATTCAAAATATCCAAAACCATCCGTGACTGCAGACATTGTCATTTTCGGAATGTTTGATAAAGAAGAAGATAATTATAGAAAAATAGCGGAGAAAGAGTTAAAGGTACTTTTAATCCAGAGAGGTGCGGCACCATATGAAGGCTGTTATGCCCTTCCCGGCGGATTCGTTGGTTCGAAGGAAACCATCGGCGAAGCCGCAGAACGTGAATTAAAAGAAGAGACAAACTGCAACTGTAATTTTCTGGAGCAGTTCGGTACCTACAGCAATCCAGACCGTGATCCGAGAAGATGGGTGATCAGTAATGGATACATGGCACTTGTCAATGCTGGACAGGAAATAATCCAGGCAGGAGATGATGCTTCAGATGCAAAGTGGTTTGATGTGTCATTTCAGGAAGAAGCCGGTATATGGAATCTGTGTCTGACACATGGGGATGAGAAGCTTCATGCAAGATTAGAAGAGACAACTTCGAAGTGGGATGTAAAGAAGAAATTTAAGACTATAGAAAGCGATGACCTTGCATTTGACCATGAACTGATTCTTGCAGATGCAATCGTACAGCTTCGAAAATGGATTACGGAGACGCATATAGCGTTCCGGCTTTTGCCGGAGCAGTTTACACTGAGAGAATTGCAGCAGATTCATGAAACGGTGCTGGATACGAAGCTTCTGGTTCCGGCGTTTCGAAGAAAAGTGGCTGATCTGGTAGAAGATACCGGGGAGATGACGGGGGATGCCGGGCATCGGCCGGCGAAGTTGTATCAGGAGAAAAGATAAACTTTAGTAAGAAGAAATGGCTGTGCATACTAATGATGAAATTTTTATTCTTGATACTTTTCATAATTTGGGAAAAAAGAACATTTAGAGCAATTGTGGCATTGCCGTCAGGCATTGTTACAGCCGGGTATATGGAAGAGATTAATAAAGATGAATCTTTGTAATTTAGGAGAATTGCAGATGGAAAATAAAGAGAAAAAGCAAATGCTTACAACGGAGCTAACAAAAGAAAAGAGCGGAGGGATTGTCGGGATAATTCAGGATATTACAATAAACGGAAGCAAACTACATCTCGCTCAGAACGGAACCGGCGGCCCGGTCATCTTCTGGGGCATGTATCCACATCAGCAGAACGAAGTAGAACATCTGTGGGAGTCTTTACTGGAACTTGTGCCGGAACAAAATTTCCTGCTCGTCGCATTTCAGGTGGAAGACTGGAATCGGGATTTTTCGCCTTGGGAAGCAGCGGCTGTATTCGGAAAGGAAGGCTTCGCCGGACAAGGTCTGAAGACGTTGAGATGGCTGACAGAGGAATGTGTGCCACATATTGACCGGACTTTTGGTGTGAAGGACAGGGAACATTGGCTGATGGGCTATTCGCTTGCCGGATTATTCGCGCTATGGGCAGCTTATGAAAGTGACGTGTTTTCTGGAATTGTATGCTGTTCGGGTTCGTTGTGGTTCCCGGACTGGGACCATTATGTGAGGAATCATGTGATTCAGAGTAAATGTAGCGTGTATCTGAGTCTTGGCGGAAAGGAAGAGAAGGCGAAGAACAAAGTAATGGCAGCGGTCGGTGACAGGACCAGGGCGCAGGAAGGGCTGTTACAGGAGGACTCGATGGTGGAATCCGTGGTTTTAGAGTGGAATGCGGGAGGGCATTTTGCAGATGCGGGGAAAAGGCTGGCTAAGGGCGTGAAATGGATGTTTGGAGTGAAAAGTGGCTTATAATATAAGTTGAGGGTGTTAAGGTTTCATGGTATCATAATCAGTATAGAAGTAGATTAGAAGGTGTAATATATGGGAAGATTTGTGAATCCGGATAACAGTGCATTTCAAGTAGCACTGAATTCAAAAATCTATATAGATAAAACGGGCTTAATTGCCTGCATGAATGATGTACTGGACTCAACAGACGGATATATTTGCAATAGTCGTCCACGCCGGTTTGGAAAATCATATGCGGCGAATATGCTTGCAGCATACTATAGCAAAGGTGCAGATTCGGAAGAGATGTTTTTTGATCTTGAGATAGGAAAAACAGAAGATTTTAAGAAGCATCTTAATAAATATGATGTGATCCATATAGATGTACAATGGTTTCTGACCAATTGTGAAGAAGCAGAAAATGTTGTAGCATATATTACCAGGATAGTATTGGATGAATTGAGGGAAATTTATCCGGAAATTTTGTCTGAGGATGTAAGATCTTTGCCGGATGGGCTTTCACGGGTTAAGGATAAGACAGGACAGAAATTTATTATTATCATTGATGAATGGGATGTGCTTATCCGGGATGAGTCGGCAAATAAGAAAGTACAGGATGAATATATCCGTTTCCTGAGAAGTATGTTCAAGGGAACGGAACCTACGAAATATATCCAGCTCGCCTATCTTACAGGAATTTTACCGATAAAAAAAGAAAGAACACAATCGGCACTTAATAATTTCCGTGAATATTCGATGCTGAATGCGGGACCACTGGCCTCTTATATTGGATTCACAGAGGAAGAAGTAAAAGAACTTTGTGAGGAATATAAAAAGGATTTTTCAGAGGTGAAGCGCTGGTATGATGGCTATCAATTAGGAAAATATCATGTCTATAATCCAAACGCAGTCGTAAATCTGATGACCGATGGAAATTTTCAGAGTTACTGGTCTGGAACGGCTTCCTATGATTCGATCGTTCCATTGATTAATATGGATTTTGATGGATTAAAGACTGCAATTATTGAAATGTTGTCGGGGGCAGCGGTCGAAGTGGACGTTGCTTCATTTCAGAATGACATTGCGAATATTGTGAATAAAGACGATGTCCTGACGTATTTGATTCATATGGGATATCTGGGTTATTCGGGCGCTTCCAGAATGGCGTTTGTACCGAATGAGGAGATCAGGCAGGAGCTGATTCGTGCGACGCGGAGAAAACGATGGAACGAGATGTTACTTTTCCAGCAGGAATCCGAATTGTTATTAGATGCAACGTTAGATATGGATGGTGAAGTGGTTGCAGAACGGATAGAAAAGATACATGAGGAATATGCATCAACAATTCAATACAATAATGAAAATTCACTTAGCAGTGTGTTGGCATTGGCATATCTGAGTGCGATGCAATATTATTTTAAGCCGGTTCGAGAATTACCGACAGGACGAGGCTTTGCGGATTTTGTGTTTATTCCAAAACCGGAATATAAGAGTGATTATCCGGCGCTTGTTGTGGAATTGAAATGGAATAAAAGTGCTGTGAGTGCATTGCAGCAGATAAAGGATAGAAAATATCCGGATTCTATTCAAGATTATACAGGTGATATTTTGCTGGTTGGGATTAATTATAGTAAAAAAGATAAGAAACATGAGTGTGTGATTGAGGCGTATAAGAAAAAATAACAGTGTTTCGTCAGGCATATAAGTGAAATGAAAGCATAGTAGAGGTGAATAAAATGCTCCCGGCAAGAAAAATACATTTTGAAGCAAAAAAGAAAGAAAAAGAGAACTTAAGATTCCGAAGCTTCTTAAAATGCAATGCGGATGAAGAAGAACTGGACCAGCAATTTTTACAACTGCACAAAGAATTATTTGAAAACTTCGATTGCGGCAGATGCCGTAACTGTTGTAAAGAGTATTGTGCGGAACTTACGGCAGATGAAGTGAAGGAAGTGGCAGAGTATCTTAAGATGGAAGAGCCGCAATTTGTTCAGATATATCTGGAAAAAGATGAGACAGAAGGGACTTATTTAACGAAAAATAAACCATGTGATTTTCTTCAAAAGAATGGAGAATGTCTTTTAGAGGAGTGCAAGCCGGATGGCTGTAAGAAGTATCCATATACGGATCAACCGGGACGTTTGGGGAGTTTGTATGGTATGCTTGATGCGATAGCGGTGTGTCCTGTAGCATATGAGATCTGGGAACGGTTAAAGAAAATATATAACTTTCATTGATGATAATGTAAATGGAATGATAAAGAGGTAATTACAACCGGAGGTGAAAATCAATGAACAAAGCAGACAAAGCAGAATCCCTCTTCCGCACAGGCTACAACTGCAGCCAGTCGGTCTATGCAGCATTTGCGGAAGAACTGAGAATAACAGTGGAAGAGGCAGCAAAAAAAGCAAGCCCGTTCGGAGCGGGATTTGGCAAGCTGCGTGAGGTATGCGGAGCCGTGACAGGAATGGTCATGGTAATCGGTGATCTGTACGGATATGACGATCCGAAAGATGCGGCGGGGAAAAAGCAGCTTTATGTACTTGTGCAGAAGCTTTGTGGATCCTTTGAAGCTTCGGAAGGAAGCCTGATCTGCCGGGAACTTCTCGGGCTGGAGAAGGGCGAAGATCTGGAAGAGCCTGCGGTCAGAACGGAAGCGTATTATCAGAGCAGACCTTGTGTGAAAGCATGCAGAAGGGCAGCAGAGATTCTGGAAGAGTATGTGAAAGAGCAAAAAAGAAAATGAGCGAATACATTACGACCTACACAGGAAAACATTTTAAACCAACAGAACCGGATCCGGAGTTATTTGACATAGCAGATATTGCACATGCGCTGTCCCTGATATGCAGAGGAAATGGTCATGTGAAGACGTTCTGGTCGGTCGGGGAACATTGCATTTGCTGTGCAAAAGAGGCAAAGGCGAGAGGTCTGTCGGATAGGATGGTGCTTGCATGCCTGCTTCACGATGCAAGCGAGTGTTATATGTCGGATGTTCCGTCGCCTTTTAAGAAGGAACTGCCGGAATATAATGAACGCGAAGAACGTATGCTTTCTATGATTTATGAAAAATTTCTCGGTTCGGACCTGACACCGGAAGAGAAGATGCAGTTGAATGCGATTGATAAGGCAATGCTATGGTATGATCTGACGTTTCTTCTGGGAGAGAAACAGGAGAGCGAAGCGCCAAAATTGCATATTGATCTGAGGTATGAGGTCAGAGCATTTGGCGAGGTGGAAGAAGAATACCGGAGGATTTTTGAAGAACAGCTTATAACCGTACAGAATAAAAGAATCTAAAATCGTACGGATAAGATAGAAAAGGAGGAATACATTATGTTACACGAAGTATCTTTTGCGTCCTACAACGGACGTGACCAGGTCCAGGGATGGATCTATGTTCCGGCTTGCAAACCGAAGGGAATCGTCCAGGTGATCCACGGATTTGGGGAACATTCCAGACGTTATCTGCATATGATATCTGCCTTCATGGATGCGGGTTATATCGTGGCAGCAGACGATCATGTAGGACATGGGAAGACAGCAATGGTCAATAATGTGTGGGGCGACTGGGGAGACAAAGGACCGCATACAATGATGGAAGACGAGCATACATTGAAAGGAATCGTGTGTGAAAAATATCCGGATCTGCCATATTTCTTATTCGGACACAGCATGGGATCTTTTATCACAAGAGATTTCATTGCAAAATACGGGGACGAACTGGCCGGGGCAACCATCTGCGGAACAACGGGAATCTTCCGCGGGGCAGAAGAGACGGGAAAGAAATTAAAAGAAGCGATCGATGCAGGACATGGCGAAGAATCCGATCCGTCATATACCGGAGATCTGATGGGATGGATGTGTGAGCGCTGTGGAGAGGTCAGCATCGGAAATGAGTGGATCTGTGCCGATCCGTATGTACAGCGGGATCATGCCGAGGATCCGTTTGATGCATTTACCAGACCGACCAGCAACCGTTCGGTATATGATTTCATCCAGATGATGTTACAGATCGAGGGAACAAAGTGGGCCGAAAAAGTGCCGACAGACCTGCCAATCTATAATATTGCGGGAGATCAGGATCCGGTAGGTGAGTATGGTGTCGGTGTATATCAGGTAAGTAACTGGCTGGTACAGACCGGACATAACGTAACGACGAAGCTGTACTCGGGATACCGCCACGAGATACATAATTATGCTGAGATTAAGAACGAAGTCGAAGCGGGTATTATTGCATTCATGGACAAGGCATTATAAAAATGTATTAGGTGTCGGGAAGGATTATAATTCAAAAAACATAGAGATAAAGACATAAAAAGTACAATAGCATTTGTGATAGCGATTGTCGTGATCGGTGTAGATAAGAAAGACGTAAGGGAAATTTGATTTTCAGGGACTCCGGTTTTATGAAACCCAGAGTCCTTTTTGAAAAAAATTATTTTTTGATCTCTGATTGGAATGCATTGATATTTTTTGCTTTACAAATGATATATAAAGTATTATGATAAAAAAAAACGAAATCTTCAGGGCAGGGTGTGATTCCCTACCGGCGGTAAA
>ENA-OPWR01001897-OPWR01001897.1-human-gut-metagenome-genome-assembly--contig:-NODE-1897-length-15146-cov-3.498973_pt1 | contig 15146 bp, 14 predicted proteins | sample MGYA00241507_ERZ502006 | MGnify/ENA primary metagenome ERZ502006 (study PRJEB25962, sample SAMEA2043041) | human gut metagenome | biome: human gut; feature: human-associated habitat; material: faeces...
TTAATAATATCAATACTTTGTTTGATTTTTGGTTCCCATCAAAAAGTGTAGAGCCAAAAAAGATATCATGAATGATATCTTTTATTTTGGTTTCTTTTTAGAAAATCCATTAAACTTGTATAGAAGGTCATTGATGACTAAATCAAAACTATTCGTATATTCTACAATATTGCCATTATATCCTGTTTTCGTAATTTGATTTTTTGCAACAAAAATTGTTCCTAAGTCAAACCTAGAATATCCTTCCATAATTAATTTTTTTATAATCTCCCATTTTATCATAGGAATACTTCGAATACTTTTAAATTCATTGGTATAACTTTCTTTAATAAAAGTCACTTCACGATCATTTTTAATAATGCCAACACCAGAGATAATTACACCTTGAGGATATTTTTTTAATATAGCAGTACCTGCGATGAGTTCATTATTATATGTAGTTAGTAGATGGTCAGAAGTCATTTTTCTTTCTAATAAATTTTTGGTTTTTTTGACGCTTGGATTTTTTAACTTTTGATTTAGTCTTTCATTGTTTAATTGTTCTTTTTTGATTAAGTAACGATAGTTATTGATATATGTTTCGGGCATTATTTTTGCTAGATAAAATTCAAATTGATTATTTTTATTTGAAAATAATTCCATCATTTTTTGATATCGCTCTTTGTTTTCTACTAAATTTAAAAAGTCTTGTTTGTCTTTTTCTGTTCCTTGGTAAACGGTAATTCCTTTTTTTAGACAATTATTAATGTTTCTTCTTAAACTTCTTTTGAAGTTTTGATAGGTGGATTTGATATCAGTTGCTTTTAATACCATTTTATATTTTGCTGTATTAGGAATAAAGTCATATTCTAGTTTTTCAAATTCCTTAATGATACCGCTATTGTTTTCTTTTAGGATGAAGTCACTGTCATATACTTGATAGTTGATTAAGGGATTAATTCTTAAGTAAATATAATTTAATTTTTTTAGGTATGCTTTTAATTCGACAGTAAAGCATTTTAATAAATCAAGATTATAATAGTTTAATAAATAGCCATTAGGGACATATCCATAGCGATGTTTATTGTTAATCTTTTTTTCTAGAATTAAAGTTGCAGCGTGTACATTATTCATTTCATCAATTAATCCTAAGTAGATGGGAGTGTATCCATTTTCCATTTTTAATTTTGCGTATTCAACACTTTGTTTGTAATTTCTCTTACTATGTAGGGTAGAATAGTTTTTGAATTGTAATTCAGATAAGGCAATAATATGCATTTTATTCCTCCTTTTTCTATCTTTCATTATAGCAATTTTTTTCTTTTTTGTATAGCCTTTAAATTAACTTTTAGTTATTGGTAAGTATTTTTTCTTTTTAAAGGATAAAGAAAGAAAAGAAAAAATGTAAACTGAATTGTTTTTTCTTTTCAAGGAGAATTTTTTATATTATACTAGATTTGTAGGTGATAAAAATGAAATTAAACGTTGGTGTAATTTTTGGGGGAAAAAGTGTTGAACATGAAGCATCGATTTTGACGGCTATTCAGGCAATTTCTCATATTGATAGTGAAAAGTATGAGGTTGTTCCGATTTATGTTACAAAGAATTTAGAATGGTATACGGGTGGTTGTTTAAAATTTTTGGATACTTTTAAAGATTTTGATTTGATTAAACGGTATGCTAAGAGAGTTATATTAGTGAATAAAGAAGGAAGATATGTTTTACAGAAAGTTGGCGTAGTTAAGAGTGAGGTTTGTGAACTTCATTTAGCATTTCCTATGGTTCATGGAGCTAATATGGAAGATGGATCAATTCAAGGTTATTTAAATCTAATTGGTATTCCTTATGTAGGAAGTAATATTTATTCTTCTGTCATGGCACAAGATAAAGTATTTATGAAACAAGTACTGATGGCAAATGATATTCCTGTTACAAAATTTGTTTGGTTTGGAGAAAGATTTTATCGAAATAAGAAGGAAGAATTGTTTAAGCAGATTGATGAATTAAAGTATCCTCTTATTATTAAGCCAGCAACTTTAGGTGGAAGTATTGGAGTAGAAACGATTACTCAGAAGGAAGAGATTGATTCTACAATTGAGAGGGCTTTTAAATTTGATAGTAAAGTTGTAATTGAGGAGAAGATTTCTGATATGGTGGAATATAATTGTTCAGTATTGTTAACACCTAATGGAAATATTACTAGTGAAATAGAAGAGATTAAGACTAGTAAGGAAATGATTGAGTATGGAGATAAATTTTTAGTGGGAGATGCTTTGAAAGATTCTAGTATTGAAAGGACTTGTCCTGCTGATATACAGGATAAGTTAAGAAAAGAAATTGAGACTTATTCTTTGGCTGTTTTTAAGATGTTGAATATGCGTGGTACTGCTAGAATTGATTTCTTGTATGATACTAAAAATAAAAAATTATATGTTGATGAGGTGAATAGTATTCCTTGGTGTTTTGCACATCATTTATGGGAAGCTAGAAATATTTCTTATCGTGAACTTTTGAATGTAATGATTCAAGATGCTATTTCAGTAGAGGTAAAACATCAAGAGATGACTTTAACAATAAATTCTGATGTTATAAAAAATACAACTAATGCTAAGTTAAAGGAGATGAAGTAATGTACGGATATATTAAAGGAAAAATTACGGAAATTGATAGTAATAATATTGTTTTAGAGAATCACGATATTGGTTATTTGATTTATGTTCCTAATCCTTATTCGTATCGATTAAATGAGGTAGTTACTGTTTATACTTATACTAAGGTAGGAGAAGATGAGTATACTTTATATGGATTTCAATCTAGAGAACAAAAAGAACTTTTTTTAAAATTGATTTCTGTAAAGGGGTTAGGTCCTAAGATGGCTTTACCTATTATTGCAACGGGAAGTTTTACTTCTATTGCCGATGCAATTGAGAATAATAATTTGAGTTATTTGAAAAAATTCCCTAAGATAGGGGATAAAGTTGCTAAGCAGATGGTTTTAGATTTGAAAGGAAAACTTAATGCTGTAAATACGGGGTTATTTGCTAAGGAAGACTTTACTGATGAGTTGACAGAAGTATTATTAGGACTTGGCTATAAGCAGGCTGATGTAAAGAAGGTAGCAAACAAAATAGATAGCAGTTTATCTTTGGAAGAGCAAATTAAAGAAGCTTTGAAATTAATGTTAAAATAGTAGGGGTTAATATTTTGTTTAGTTAGTGTATTAAAGGGTATTCATTATGTTATTGGTTCATAACTTTGGTTATGGACTTTCTTTTTGTCTATATTTTTTTTCTTAGATGTGGTATGATAGATAACCAGGTGGTAAAATGATTCAAAAATTAATTAATAAGGTAAAAGAAATCTTTTCTTTTTATCGAGATAAATATTATTCAAAAATAGAAGATAAAAATTATGATGTTGATTCCTTTCATCAAGATTCTTTAGAGAATTCTTTCATTGATCGAGAAGATAAAATAGAAAAAATTTGTGAAGATATCGAGAAAAAAGATTTTTCTGGAGTAGAAAATACAAAAGTTGAATTAAAAAAAACGGGGAAAAAGAAAATAATATATCCTTTATCAAAGTTATTGATAGGAGATATTGTTTGGGCGAATCGATATGAAAGTGATGAAGAAAGGGAACAAATATTAAAGGGGCATGAGATTGGTCCATATATTATTATTGGTTTTGAAAAAGATGAGCCAATTGGGGTATATGCAACATCAAGAAATAAGAAAGAATTTTTATTATTAGGAAAGATTATTGGGGAGAAAAATACTTATATTAATGTTTCTAAAATGAAAAAAATTACTGAAGAGAATTATAGAGGGAAAGTTCCTTATTCATTAAGTAATGATAATTTATTAAAGATTAAGAAAAAAATTTATGGAGAAGGGAATAGTGATTATTTTAGCATTGAAGATATTTCTTATGGTGTTGGAGATATTTTAAAGAATAAGCATGGCTATTACTTCATTATTGATATTTTAGAGGGAAAGTATATTTATAGTAAAATAGATAGTTATTCTTATTATTTAAATCAAATTGATTTTGGAAGGTATAAGTTTAATCTTATTTCATCTGCTTTGAAAGGAAGATACGTGAATACAATATCTTCAGAGCAATTAAAGGTAATAAAAGCACAATATAAGGAATATTTAACTTTGGAGAAAGCAAAGATGACTAATCAATTGGATGTTGGTTATGTTGTTTTGTATCGTTATTCTTATTACTATGTTTCTAGTATTTGTCGTGATCAATATACTTTAGTTTTACTTCAAGAAGCATCAAAGTATGATACGGATACCATAGGAATGGGAGATTTGTATTTTCATCCAGTATTTGATTATACGATTGAAATTAACAAGAGAAATCATTATTCAATTTTTGCTGTAACAGAGGATAAAACAAGAGAAAAATTTAAAGAATTAAAATTAAATTATAAAAGGAATTTAAAACTAGAAAAAAAGGAACTAATCAAGAAGAAAAAACAGTTAGAAGAATTAAACTTGCTAAAAAATACTTATTCCGTTGGGAGCGTTATAGAAAATGAGGCATATTTTAAGGTTAGATTTTTAGTAGTAGGGTATAATGGGGAAGAATTGATTACGATTAATTTAGATCAATATGAAGAGAAACAGATGATTAAGTATTATACTTTTAATATTAAAGATAAAAGTAATCAATTTATTGAAACATATAATCATATGGATTTTATCTCAAGTAGGGTAAAGACATTAACGTTGAAACAATAGAAAAAGTTTGTCTTTATTTATTCAAAATATTTATTAGAATTTTCAATAACACTTTGAAAGTAAAAAAGAATATGCTATAATTGTGATAGGATAAAGAGGTGATATTTTGGGTAAGTATGATGCAATTTTAAAAGAGAAAAAAGTATATCAAGATCCTCAAGTTCATCATAGTAAATACACAAAATATGTTATTATTTATTTTTTCTCTATTTTTCTTGTTTTGGGAATTAGCTATTTTATTTATTATCGTACAGTGTTGTCTTTTGAACAAGTTTTACAGAATGATTTTGCTGTTTTGAAGAAGCAATATGCTAATGTTTTTACTTCAATTATTCCTAAAAATATTGTTTCTTCTTCTAGTTTGGAAGGAACGATTACTTTAGAAGATAGTGTTTATAATTATGGAATATTAAGAGAAGAGAACGGATTACAATTAGAACTTTCTAATCAGGATAATTATTTGTATTCGAAAATTACTTCTCAAGATTATTCTTTGGAGTTAGGGAGTTTTGCTTCTTATGGGGTGGTTTATTCACAAGATCTTTTGTATCAGGATTTTGTTTCTCGGTTAAAGAAGAAAATTTCTGATATTAAGGCTATTAAGAATTTATATTTAGAGGGGAATGTTCCTATTGTAGAGTTTAGTTTTTCTTTGAGTGAGAAAGATATTAATGATGTTTTAGGGAGTAATTATCTTAAGGATAAATATAATATTATTGTAACTATTAAAAATAATGCTTTGACTAATGAGGTTGTTTCTATTAAGAGTGCAATTACTAATCAGAAAAATGGACAGAGAAGTATTTTAGAATATAAAGATAAAGAAATTGTTTATGAAGTTTCTAAAGCGAAGAAGTATCGTTTAAATATGGAAAATAAGAAGAAAAATTTTCAATTAAGAATTTATGAGAATGGAGAATTATATAGTGTTTTTTCAGGAGAAGCTTCTTCTTATCACTATTGCTATTCTTATCAAGTTATTAATAAAGTTTATAATCTTCAGTTGATTATTCAAGAAGAAAAAGGAGGATATTCCTACTCATTAAATTCTAGTATTGAAAAGGAAGGAGAAACTACGGAAAAGACAGTTAAAGCTGTTTTAAGAAATGGTAAAAATGATCTTTTAGAGGAAAGTGATGCTAAGAGGATTAATTATCAAAATCTTACTTCTAGTGAAAAAGAGGATTTTCAAAAAAAACTAAGGGAGTTTCTTTCTCCTTTAGAAAAACTTGTTTATTATTACAAAAATGATATCGATTAATTGAATAATCATTAAGGTTATACTAATTTTTTTAGGAATCTTTTCTAGTAGGAGATCAAAAACTTTTTTGGCAAAATATAAGTAAAGGCAGCCTAGAATTCCCCATATTATAGATAGTTCTAAACATACATAGCGTCCTAAATGATAAGGTTTGTTGGAATAATCCCATAGTCTTATTTGAAAGATTTTATATAGAGTGATTCCTCCTAGAAATTCAATTAGGCTCATCAATATTGTTGATGAAAGAAATGTGATAAATAGTTTCTTGATTTTGTTTCCTTTTATTTTGGATAAAAAATACTTATCTAGTGCATTTAATCCTAAGATGCCAAATCCATAGACATAGGTTACTGGTCCATAAGATATTCCACTATGTCTTTTACTTTTTTTGATTTTATAGATTGTACTTTCTAAGATAAATCCTAATATTGAATAAAAAATTAAACAGTTATAAGAATACATCATGATCACCTAAGGTAATTATGTACAAAAAAGAAGAATAATATTCCAAAAATACTATTCTTCTTTTTAAATTTTTAATACCTTATTTTGTTTGGTTATAGTTAGAACCATTTAATTGGTTTTCTCCTAATTTCACTAATCTTTTAGTGATTTCACCACCAACTGATCCGTTAGCTCTAGAAGTAGCATCTGGTCCAAGATTAACACCAAATTCGTTAGCGATTTCATATTTCATTCTTTCGATGGCTTGCTTTGCACCTGGAACTACCATTTTGTTATTGTTTTGGCTGTTCATTATGTTCACCTCCTACACTAATAGGTTGTGAACTTTTTGTTATTTCATACTTAAAAGTATTTGGTAATTTTTTCTAAAATTGGTATTTCTTTTTTTCTTCAGATTTATCTATTTTTATTGTTTCTACTGTTTCTACAGCTTCTTTTATCATTTTGTTGTAGTCTATCTTTGCTTCATACTCTAAGCATTTTTCTAAAACTGGATGGATGACTGGATGTTTAGGTAGGAATATCGTACAACAATCTTCATAAGGTAAGATAGATATTTCGTAAGTTCCTATTTTTTTAGCAATTTCAATAATTTCTAATTTGTCTAAGCATGCTACAGGGCGAATAACGGGAACGTTTGTTACTTGGTTAATTGCACACATACTAGGTAATGTTTGACTTGCAACTTGTCCTACAGATTCTCCATTAATTAAAATATATGAGTTTGTTTTTTTAATCATTTCTTCTCCAATACGATACATCATTCTTCTCATGATGGTAATCATATAATCTGGATTAATATTTTTATAAATATTTTCTTGAATATTGGTAAAATTAATAACATGTAATTTAATATTTGGTTGATATTTAGAAAGTTCTTTTACTAAATTTTTTACTTTCTTCTTGGCTAGTTCTGAAGTATGAGGTGGAGATTCAAAATATAAACATTCAATTTTGATGCCTCTTTTCATTGCCATATATCCTGCAACAGGCGAGTCAATTCCACCTGATAGCATTAGAATTCCTTTTCCTGCAACACCAACTGGATATCCACCAGCTCCTTCATAGATTTCTCCATAGATGTATGAAAATTCTTCTCTAATTTCTATTTTAACGGTATAATCTGGTTGATGAACATCTACAGAAATATTAGGAATGTTTTTTAAGATTAGTCCTCCAATTTCACGACTAAATTCCATACTAGAAATAGGAAAGTTTTTGTTACTTCTTTTAGTTTCTACTTTAAAAGTTTTAAAAGGTATTGTTTTTACAATGGTTAAAATATTTTCTTTTAAACTTTCAATATTATTATCACTCTTGTAAGCAATAACTATACGATGAATTCCAAAAATATTTTTTAATTTTTCAATGATATTTGGTATTCTATCTTCATTGTTTGGTTCAATAAACATTCTAACTCTATTAGTAATAATTTTAATATTTTCTTCTTTTAGACTATTATTTATATTATTTTGTAATGTTTGAATAAATAAGTTCCTGTTTTGTTTTTTTGTGGTTAATTCTCCATATTGAATTAAGATAACTTTTTTCATAGGATCCCTTCTTTCGTATATTCATTATAAAAATAAAAAAACTATCTGTCAATAAATAAAAAACAAAGAGACTGTTCCCCTGTGGACAGTCTCCCAAAAAGAATAAAAAGGGTTGGCTAGTGTGATACTAGCACCAATTCATACAAAATTTGAATTGGTGATTTATATACTAATCGATTTGTTTATATTTGTCAAGTATAAAATGATAAAAATGAAAAAAATATATGATTATTCTGTGATAATGTCTTAAGTAGTCTTTTTTTTAAGAGGAATTGTTGTTTATCTTATTTTATTGTATAATAAAATTGTTATAGATAGGAAGGGAGAGTTTTTATGGAATTTGATCGCGTTATTCGAAAAAGAACGGCTATCCGTAGTTTTCAGGAGGATAAAGTAGTAGAAAAAGATAAGATAGTAAAAATATTAGAGGCTGGTAGAATTGCGCCAACAGCGAAAAATTTACAACCACAAAAAATTTTTGTGATATCTAGTCAGGAAGGTCTTGCTAAGATTGATAAAGCAACGCCTTGTCGATATCAAGCACCTGTTGTTTTGCTTGTTTGTGTAGATAGGTCAAAAGTTTTTTCTAAGAATGGTCATGATACAGTAGAGATAGATGGTTCTATTGTTGCTACTCATATGATGTTAGAGGCTACTAATTTGGGGGTTGATAATATTTGGGTTGAAATGTTTGATGCAGATGTTTTAAAAGAAGAGTTTTCTTTATCGAAGGGCTTGGTACCAATTTGCTTGTTACCTATGGGTTATCGAAGTGAAGGCGTTTTGGATAGCCCTAATCATGGAAAGAGAAAGAATTTAGAAGATATGGTGGTTTATGTAGAATAAAAATACTGATTTATCTTTTTTTCTTAGTTAAAATTTATTTTTAGGGTAGAGAATGGATAAGTATTTTTGGTTTATGATAATCTTGACAAAAGTTAACTAAAGTGTTAAAATGCTTGCTCGAAAGGGTGATATTATGGTTGAAGAGAAGGATTTAATTGAGAATACGACTTTATCTAATCGAGTAAAAAGTATTCTTATTTATCAAGGAAATATTCATACAGTTTCTCAGTTAGTAAAATCTGATTGTGAAAGATTGAAAAGATTAAGAGGAATGGGTGTAGGTGCTTTACAAGAAGTAAAAGATTATGTACATTCTTTGGGATATCAATTGATTAATGAAAAAGGACCTTTTAGTACTAAAGAAGAGGATTTAGTTAAACAATGTAGGAGACCATTGAGTTTTTATGATTTTTCAATGGGACTTTGTAAAATTCTTTATCGACATGGTATTTTTACTTTGGGAGATTTGATTCAATATGGAAGTTCTATTTATCAGATGGATGGATTATCTAAGTTGAGAGCTAACGAATTAGAGCAGAATTTGAATTCTTTAGGAATTACTTTAACTTATCAGAAGAATGCTAGTTTGAAACTTTTAGATCAAGTGGCATCTTTAGATTTTTTTCATTTGTCTGTTCGGGAACAAGAAGATATTTTGAATCGTATTCAAATTAAAGAATTAGATGGATTAGATACTAGAATAAAGAATGCTATTCTTTTTAGAGGACTTACGAATTTAGGTGAACTTTTAAAGTGTCCTGCAGAAGATATTCAATGTTTTAGGAATATGGGAAAAGGTTCTTTTGATAAACTTGTTTCTTATTTGTCATTATATGGATTAGAGTTGTTTAGTGAAAAGCAACTAACGGAAAGAAATTTTAATCGAAAAAGTCAGTTAATTGATGAATATAATCAATTGATTTTTGAAAGACAAAAATTAATGAAAAAAGTTCAAATGTTGGATTACCGAATTCAACGTAAAGAAGCAGAGATTCATTCTTGTGATATAGAAAGAGAAAAGAGTTTGGTTCGCGTTAAAGGTCAATAAAAGTGTTACTAGGAATTGACTTCTTTTCTTCTTTATACTATAATACTAATTGTATTTGAAGAGAAAATGAGGATAAAGAAAGTAGTAATATGAGAAATAGAAATGTTAAGAGAGTTTATGCAGGTGAGAGTTAAACCATTTCTATCATATGAATTCACTCTTTTAGTTTTCTAGGATTACCTCTTTATCGGTAGTTGAGTGTATAGTTATTCTATAAAGAAAGGTGGTACCACGGATTTTATTCGTCCTTTAATGCCATCTTTCTTTTTTAATTTTAAAGGAGGAGTTATGAAGGGAAATGCAGAGTATTTATTAAAATATATTAGTCATGATGCTTATTATAAAATAGTAAAGCAAAAAGCTTATCAACTTGAAGATATTATTAATGATCGAAGAGATGTTGAATTAAATATTCGCTATCTGTTGAGATTAGGAATTAAAAATGTGGATTATGTTGTATTTGAAAGAATTGATGATTTACTTTTGTCTCATCATGATTTTATGAATAAGATAAATCATTATTTGGAGAAAATTTCTAAAGAAGAATTTATTAATATGTTGGAAAATAGTTGAGATGAAAAATAAAGTAGTTTAGGAAAAGGTGGAGATAAAATGGAAAGAATTGAAGAATTAAAGGAAAAAATTAATTATGATTTTGAGACGGTGATTCATTTAGAAGAGTTGAATGAATTAAAGGTAAAATACTTAGGAAAAAAGGGGTTAATTAGTGAGTTGAATACTACAATAAAAGATTTACCTAAAGAAGAGAAGAAGAATTTTGGACAGGCGATGAATGAAGTTAAAGTTCTTTTTCAAGAGAAATATCTTTCTTTAAAGGCAAAATTAGAGGAAGAAAAAATTAAGGAAAAGTTAGAGAGTGAGAGAATTGATATTACACTTCCTTCTACTAAAGTAAGAAGAGGGAGTAAGCATCCGATGAGTCTTGCTATTGAAGAAATTGAAGATTTGTTCGTTTCTATGGGATATGATGTTGTATCTGGTCCTGAATTAGAGAGTGATGAGTATTGTTTTGAGAGATTGAATTTACCAAAAGGGCATCCTGCTAGGGATATGCAAGATAGTTTTTATATTACAAAAGATTATTTACTTAGAACACAGACTTCTTCTGTTCAAGCAAGATACATGATGGAAAAACAAGGAAAAGAACCTATTCGTATTATTGTTCCTGGTAAAACTTATCGTCGTGAAGATGATGCTACGCATGCACCTCAATTTTCTCAAATAGAAGGACTTGTTATTGATAAAAAAGAAAATCATGTTTCTTTGGCTGATTTGAAGGGAACTTTGGAAGTATTTGCTAGACATATGTTAGGGAGTAATTTAGATTTGCGTTTTAGACCTAGTTATTTTCCTTTTACAGAGCCTTCTTATGAAGTTGATGTTACTTGTTTTAAGTGTCATGGTAAAGGATGTAATTTGTGTAAGCAAACTGGTTGGATTGAAGTTTTTGCTGCTGGTATGGTTCATCCCAATGTTTTACGTATGAACGGTTATGATCCAGAGGTTTGGGGAGGATTTGCCTTCGGACCTGGTTGGGATAGGATTACTATGTTTAGATATGGTATTCCTGATATTCGTTTGATGTATCAAAATGATATTCGTTTTTTACAAGAATTTGATAGAAAGGATGGAGAATAAGATGATATTATCGAGAAATTTTATTAAAGATTATATTGATATTGATGATAAGAAACCAATAGAAGAGATTGCTAGGGATATGGTTAATGTTGGAAATGAATATGATTCTTGTGGACCACTTATTTCGGCTACTTCTTTAGTTATTGGTAAGGTTTTGGAAGTAAAGATGCATCCAGATAGTGATCATTTGCATTTATGTAAAGTAGATATTGGAAGTGAAATTTTAGATATTGTTTGCGGTGCTCCTAATGTAAGAGAAGGATTAAAAGTAATTGTTGCTAAAGATGGTGCAGTATTACCTGGTGGTGTAATTAAAAAGGGAGTTATTCGTGGTTGCGCTTCTAATGGAATGCTTTGCTCTATTAAAGAATTAGGGTTAGATAATAAATTTTTATCTAAAGCAGATATTGAAGGAATTGCTGAGTTAGGAGAAGATGCTGTTATTGGAGAAGATCCGATTCATTATTTAGGATTAGATGATGAGGTTATTGATTTTGAATTGACTGCTAATCGTGGTGATGAACTTAGTATGCTTGGCCTTGCTTATGAACTTGGGGCTATTTATTCTCTAAAGGTAAAAGATATTGATACTTCTTATTCTTCTGTTCAAGATGAAAATCTTAAATTTTCTGTTGATATTCAAAGCAATCGTTGTAGTCTTTATCTTGCAAAGAAAGTTAAAAATGTAAAGATAGGAGAAAGTCCTGCCTTTATTAAAAATAGACTTATTGCTTGCGGAATTAGGCCAATAAATAATGTTGTTGATATTTCTAATTATGTGATGTTAGAAACTGGTCAACCACTTCATTTTTATGATGCTGCTTGTCTTGGGGATAAATTAATTGTTCGAGATGCAGTTGATGGGGAGAAGTTGAAGACTTTAGATGGACAAGATAGAGTATTATCTAAAGAAGATATTGTGATTGCTAATCAAGATGGAGCAATTGGTCTTGCTGGTGTAATGGGAGGATTTACTACTGAGGTTTCTGAACATACAACTTCTATTATTATTGAGTCAGCTATTTTTGATGCCGTTAGTGTTAGAAAAACAAGTAAGAGAATTTTGAGAAGTGAAGCTTCTAATCGTTTTGAAAAGGGACTTGATCCTAAGAGAACATATATGGCAATGGATAGAGCTTGTCATTTGTTAGAAAAATATGCTAGTGGTAGCGTTTGTTCTTATTCTTATGCTTATGATCAGACAACTTCTTTGGATAAAGTAATTTCTATTACTTGTCATGATATTAATTCTGTTCTTGGTACAGATATTAGTTTAAATTCGATTGTTCAAGTTTTTGATCGGTTAGGATTTGTTACTAAAATAGAAAATGATACAATGCTGGTATCTGTTCCTTCTAGGAGACTTGATATTTCAATAAAAGAAGATTTAATTGAAGAAGTGGGTCGTATTTATGGAATTAATAATATTCAAGGCAAATTACCTAATCTTCCAATTAAAGCAGGAAGTTATGATAAAACGACTCGATTTATTCGCAATAAGATGGTTGATTTAGGATTAAATGAAGTATTGACCCAAATCTTTTTACCTGATAGTGTTGTTCATCAATATACAACAGATCAGTTTGATACAGTAATGTTACTTGATCCTTTATCTGTAGAAAAGAATGCCTTAAGATATTCTTTAATTCCTAGTTTAATGAAGGTTTATCAATATAATAAATCTAGAAATTTGAATGATATTTCTATTTTTGAAATGGCAAAGGGATTTTATTTATCGAATCATACTTATGGAGAAGAATATAAGTTAGCCATGGTAATGTCTGGAGAATATTATGTTGGTTTGAATCAGACTAAAAAAGTTGATTTTTATATAATTAAAGGAATTATTGAAGAATTATTTCATTCTTTAGGTTATGCTGGGCGCTATCGCTTTGTTATGGGGGAATTTCCTCTTGAATTTCATCCTGGTCAGAGTGCTTATATTGAAGTTTCTGGAAAGAGAGTTGGTATTATAGGGAAACTTCATCCTAATGTAGTTGATGATGATGTTTTTGTAGCAGAGATTTCTTTGGATAAATTACTTCAAAATAAAACTGGGAAAAACAAATATAAAGAGTTGAATAAATTTCCTAGTATTAAGAAAGATTTTGCTGTTATTCTTGATAAGAATATTTTAGCAGAGGATATCATTAAAGTAATCAAAAAAGCTGGCGGGAAAAAATTAACAGATGTTAAAGTTTTTGATGTTTATGTAGGAAAAAATATTGATGAAGATAAAAAATCGATTGCCTTTTCTTTAACTTTCGAGGATTATACAAAGACATTAACTGATGAAGAGGTTACTCTTTTGTTTGAAAAAGTTATTCAAGCGGTAACAGATAAGTATGAAGCTGTTTTAAGAGATCATGATTAATATTTAGTGGAGGGATAAAAATAATGGAAAAAATTATGTTAACTGGAGATAGACCTACTGGTCGATTACATTTAGGACATTATGTTGGTTCTTTAAAAAGAAGAGTAGAATTACAAAATAGCGGAGAATTTTCTAAAATTTTTATTGAAATTGCCGATGCACAAGCCATTACAGATAATGCTTATAATATGGATAAAGTTCGTGATAATATTATTGAGGTTGCTCTGGATTATTTATCTGTTGGGATTGATCCTAAGAAGAGTATTATTTTTGTTCAATCTCAAATTCCTGAGCTTTGTGAATTTACATTTTATTATTTAAATTTGGTGACTTTATCTAGATTGGAGAGAAATCCTACGATAAAAGAAGAAATTAAACTAAGAAATTTTGAAAATAGTATTCCAGCAGGTTTTTTGATTTATCCTGTGAGTCAGGCTGCTGATATTACAGCATTTAAGGCAAATATTGTTCCTGTTGGTGAGGATCAGTTACCAATGATTGAACAAACGAGAGAGATTGTTCGCAGTTTTAATAAAACTTATGGGGAAGTTTTAGTTGAACCGGAGGCTGTTCTTCCTGAAGTTGAGATTTGTAATCGTTTGCCTGGTTTAGATGGAAAGGCAAAGATGAGTAAATCTCTAGGAAATTGTATTTATTTATCTGATGAACCGGAAGAGATTGAGAAGAAGGTAATGAGTATGTATACTGACCCTACTCATATTAAAATTACTGATCCTGGTCATATTGAAGGAAATGTTGTCTTTACTTATTTGGATGCTTTTTGCAAATCTGATGATTTTTCAAAATATTTGCCTGAGTATCAAAATTTGGATGATTTGAAAAAGCATTATCAGCAAGGTGGTGTAGGAGATAGGGTAATTAAGAAATTTTTAAATTCTATTCTTCAAGCAGAGCTTGCTCCTATTCGCGAGAGAAGAAAAAAATATGAAAAGAATATTGATGAAGTTTATCGAATGTTAGAGGATGGAAGTAGGAAGGCAAGAGAAATTGCCAAAGAAACTATGAAAGAATTTAAGGAAGCAATGAGAATTTGTTATTTTTCAGATAAGGAATTGATTTCACATCAAAAGGAAAAATATAATAAAGATTAAGGCATGACTTTAGGTTATGTTTTTTTCTTTTTAAGAAAGTCGTGAATTTTTAGACTAAATTCCGTTTTTTATGAAAATCTTTGAAATACAAGACT
>ENA-OPWR01001898-OPWR01001898.1-human-gut-metagenome-genome-assembly--contig:-NODE-1898-length-15146-cov-1.318269_pt1 | contig 15146 bp, 11 predicted proteins | sample MGYA00241507_ERZ502006 | MGnify/ENA primary metagenome ERZ502006 (study PRJEB25962, sample SAMEA2043041) | human gut metagenome | biome: human gut; feature: human-associated habitat; material: faeces...
GCAAGGGACGATGCAATGGATGCCCAGGTGATGAGCTTTATCTGGTTTAAACCGCGAGCTACATTCGCCAAATATGCGTTGAATGCGGACGAGACAAAATATGCCAGATAAAGCCATTCATAGTTTCCGAGACCGCCAAATATCGGCAAATTTAGCAGTGGAAGCAACAGAAGCATGAGCAGACAGCCGAACAGTGTGACCCAGAATCCGACAGATATGTATTGCTTCTTATCGTTCGGATCATCAATGATATACCGCGTTGTGGCATCGCCGATGGACAAGGTCAGGACCGGTGTAATCAAGCCAGCCACGGTCAATGACATGTCCGTCACACCATACTGCGCCGTCGTAAGGAAATAGGTATACAACGGTACCAGTAAGAACGTGATCAGTTTCGTCGATACGGTATTCAGCGTAAACAGGCCGATATTTACCAGCAGATTTTTGTACTTACCCAAAAAGCCATTTCCTTTCGTGAATCAATTAATGTCTAATGGCTTTCAGTGAATCAATCACCGTTTTCGGCAGTATCGTTTTGGCTATTTTTTTAATCCTTGTTTTTGAATCGACACGATCATCAATGGAATCGATGAAATCCCTTGCATTTCTTTCGTCCTCTTCACGCGTAAAACATTCGAACAAAATAGGCTTCTTTGCATCCTGCGATACAAAGCGCTCTTTAATAGCATTGAATTCGTCTTTCGAAGATGCACATAAGTACTCGAATCCAAGAGACTCCGCCCACGCACGCGCTGACGAGTGTTTCTTATCAATGCCATTTGCGGAGATGTTATGTCCAGCCGCTGCAATAAACGAATCAGCGGGTTTACCAATCCGGCTACCTACGTGATTGGACAATTTAAAGGTCATTCCAAGGTTATTATTAATTAGAAGTATACGAACATTCGAACCGATTTCTCTGCATCCCAATGAATTCATATCATAGAAGAAAGCTAAATCTCCTGTGATGCAGAAACAAAGTTTATTTGTGGCAAAGCTTGCTCCGATTAATGTCGACATGCATCCATCAATACCGAATCCACCAACATTCGCACTCGAATGGATGTCCTTTGACATTGGGAAATAATCCCAACTGGACAACGAGCTCAAAATTGCTGGATGAACAACCGACCCATCAGGAATCATAGGAGATAGCTGCTGCACTATCCAGATATTTGAGAACGGGAATTCCGGCATATTCTTTCGGAGTTGAGCATCATATTTACGCCATAAAGAGCGGTACTCTGATTCGACAGATTCATCCCCAATATAGTGAGAAAGGAAAAATTCAATTGTGCATTGAAATACATTTTCGAGTTTAGCGAAATGCTGACGGAACTCTCCATCTGGAGATACTCTCCAAACAGGGCAATGAGTTCCAGTCAGGAAGCCCATGGTATTGTAATCCCCCGTCATCTCACCTAAATGTATAACAAGGTCGGGGTTAAATGCAGAGCGCGCAGGATTATCTTGCAATTGAATGCAAGAAAGTGCTGAACCAAATGAGAACTTACCACGATAACCGCTTGAGACGTCAGAAAAGACTACTGCGTTGTGCGTTTCAATAAAATGTTCTAATGCTTCAGACTCCGCAGCGCTGAAAGTACGATGAGCTCCAAGAAGCACAGCAATCTTACTCTTTGAGGATAACTCCGGCCATTCATCAACTCCTTCCGGAAGGAATCGATTAATTTTTTGAACCTCCGGCAGCGAGGAAGCGCCAAATGTGTAGTTACCATCAGTGATAAGCTGCACTACTACTGGGCCACCGCCATCCCGAGTAAGCTCAGATAAAGCGATATTGATACGCAGTTCCTCATCCTTGGCCATTCTCTCGTTCTCAATCATCTCAAGAGAAGTGTGATAACGAGCAATATCATTTGGAATAACCGAGCGATCAAGAATTTGCGTAGACAGATTGCCGATGTCCTCAGTGAAATGCATAGAAGTGAGAGCAAGAACAGGAAGTTTACGATAAAAAGCTTCCGTCAGACCTGGCATATAGTCACGAGAGGCTGTGGCACCTGTGCATGAAAGTACGACCGGCTCTCCTGATTCTCCGGCAAGACCACAAGCCATATATGCTGCAGAGCGCTCGTCAAAAGCAGAAAGTACTCTGAAAAAAGAGTCGTTTTGCACACTATACACAAATGGAACATTCGTGGTACCCGGAGATGCAATCACATTCCTGATTCCGTATTTCTTCAACAAAGCAATAACCAACTGCACATTACGCGCATCAGAATATTTTGCCATAAAACCTCCATTTTTTAATTCGTTCCAAATAACTTATGTCAGATAATATCTAATATAGGCATATGCAAACTCATATCTACTTAGATAGATTCAACATTTCTTTATAAAATGTTTAATGCCATGTTTGATATTATGTACACTGTCTAATGCGTAAACCTTCAATAATATAAACTGGATTCTGTTAGACAGACTGAGATTCTGATAAGCACGCATCGAACAAGTCTCTAGCACCTTTCTCCGTATCGAATGGCGTAAATTACTTTTTTCCTTTGACGCCGGACAATCAATCAAGAGAGTATATATATACAGATATAAACGCACAATATGTGCATCAAATCTAATGGAGGAACCTTCCGAATGCGCTATTCGCTGAATCTCGGACAACGATTTGAAAGCACTATCAACCGTTGCGAGCGAGGTCCTTTTAGAAAGAGACCCTTCAGTAATGCGATATCTGTAACAAGGCTTGCTCACATAAGCAACACGGCTGCATTGTCGCAGAATCTTATTCAAAAAGAGAGCATCTTCAAGAAGAGCAAACCCCTGAGGATACAAAATATGCAAATCAACAAGAAACTGTCGATCATACATAAAAGCCCAGGAAAAATAACCTATATGCTCAGCATAAATATACTCAACGCACTCATGCCCAGTACTTGTTTTTACATCCGGAAAAGAATACTCGACCGGCCTTTCCCCTATGGAGCCATCTGGGAATAACGTCTCAAAATTGAAAGACACCATCTGAGCTTTATTTCGTTCAGCCGTTTCAACCAGCAAAGACACGGAATCAGGCAAATATGCATCATCCGAGTCAAGGAGTAAAACATACTTCCCGTGCGCTTTGCTAATCCCAAAATTTCTCGCCGCAGAAACACCCTCATTATCTTTAGAGAAAACAAGCACTGAGGGAAAGCGTTTCTGCATATTCATCAAAATAGACAGAGTCGAATCTGATGAACCATCATTTACGACAATTATCTCTAAATTTTGATAGTTCTGCTTCAGAACACTTAGAACACATTCTTCAATATATTTTTCCGCATTATATGCAGGAATAATGACTGAGACTTGAGGAACACTTTTTGTTAGCATTACATATTCCTTACTTCAATAGAGATATGAGAAGAACATTATTCATATAAGTTCCAAGATGCCGAGCAAAAAGCTTACCGATGATGATTAGCTAGCTTAGAGAATAGATTCTTAAAAGCATCGTCCATGTCCTCAAACTTAAACTCTGTAATTAACCTAGACAGCACCTCTCCAGTACGATGTCCCACATAAAAGGCAAGACGATGGGTCAATTGATCCCTGTATCTTTCTTTCGGCTCTCGCCATGAAGCGGTATATTGATGAATACTATATGTATTCTTCTTAATATGAAACCCTCCTATACCGTAAAGCGGGTTGAAGCAATCGGAGGGCAATATCGTCCATTTTCCAATGGACTGCTTCTCATCCTTTTTTTGGAACCCTTTTTCCATTAGAAGCTGCGTAAACATTTCATTAACAGTATGCTTTGATCTGAAGTCATCAGAATCCACATACTCTAATGCATCGTATTTTGAAAGCACTTCTCCAGCCAAAGAATCATGCTTTTTGCACGACAGAAAAAGTCCGCTATTAACAGTGCATGTGCTCTTTTCGATTGCAGAAATACACTTATAGGAAGCAACAAGACCTCTTATATCTTTAATTAGCTCACTTCCAAGATCCATATAAATTCCACCGTAGTTATATACAGCCCAGAATCTGACGTAATCACTTACGAAAGCCATCCTCCCTGATTCATAAGCCGCTTTTGTAAACGGATGGTCATTTACATTGAAATTATCTTCATTCCAGCATTTGATTTCATATCCAGGAGCATACTTCTTCCATGTCTCAATTACATCTAAGGCATGCTGCGAAAGCTTGTTCCGTCCAAACCAGCAATAGTGTATAATTTTTTCCACGATTACCTCATCAAAAATCCTAGTAGGGAAGCTTTTTGCATTACAGGTTTATTATTAACACTTATCAAACAATAAAATTGATTCTGCGAACATCTGAACATTTTTTATTGTTTGAAAATTTTTCCCAAAAAAGTCTCTTGATGATTAGAAGATGTCTTAAACTGTTGTTTCCAAGTCAACTTGAAAAGATCGGTGTCTTTTGTCAACGCTTTCCATTTCAACGCATCATATGGCTCATCAAGCACCTTAAATAATTCATCACACATCGGATTATTTGGCTTAATCTGTTTAAAAGCTTGATCTATGTATGAGTCATGTCTCTGAGCAAGAACGATGAGATAATCAGTCAACAAATAATCTACAAGGAATTGCTCTTCTTCCCAATACTTGAGGAAGTAATCACGAATTGTGGCGAATACACGTCTATGCTCATTATCACAGCCTAATGAATAATTAGCAAACATGCCTCCCGCGACTGATGCATGGAAATAGTCGGGTCTTTTAATAGAAAACAGAGGAGCAGAGTATAAAGATTTATCTAGCGAACCTGCACAGAAAAAAGTGGCATCCAACCACAAGCCACCATATCGTGAAAGAAGCTCTAGCCGAAGAAAATCCGAAATATGCGTCTTAGATAGACTTCCTTCGTTATATCGTCTCCGAATACACTGGGGAAAAGAAACATATTCCCGCACATTCTTGTCAGTAATTATAATTACTTCCCGATTTCCTGCATTACGCCGAACAGAGTCAACGCAGGCCTTTACGATTTCCGGAGCATTATCCAGCCCCTGCCACCAGCACATCCAGATTTTATTCTTTAACGCCAGATCAACCTCTGGAAGAGGTGCCCGGTAGTCGTATGCAGCATAAAAATCACCGAACTTGTTCTCAAGATACTTGAGAACCGTTTCGTGCTTACGAAGCAACCGCTTCTTGACCGCGTCCGATTCCTTATATCCATTGTGATTCATTACCTGAATGTCTAATTTCGCACGAAAAGTATTAATTGCTTCAGGCCACGAAGTCACTTCAGCAATTTTTTTCGTTGCATACATTTCTTCTGAGGCTCGATGAACAATCCGGCCAAGATTATTATGTTTCTTCGTCATCACTAAATCACCCTCTCGTATAAATCAATCAATGTCAATGCATACTTATTTTGCAGACATCTTGCATTGACATATTCACGGCAGAACCGCTGCATGGATGAATAGCTCGAGGCACTAACTGCAGAACATTTGCGCATACTGTTCAGCAAATCCACAGCATCCCCCGATTCAAACGTGACCCCTGTCTTGCCTTCCTCCACCAATTCCGGAATGCCACCGATCCTGGCACCGATAATCGGGGTCTGGGCAGCCAAGGATTCCAAACCGGAATACGGCATGTTCTCACGCCATTCGGAGCTCAGCACGGTGAAGCGGGCATTGCCGACCTCTCGTTGCAGATCCTCGCCGCTCTTGTATCCCAGCAGATGAATACGCGAGACGGCCTGCGGACCAGCCGAGGCTATCAGCTGTTCAATGGCACCGCGTTCCGGTCCGTCACCCACAATGTGCAGATCCCATACATCAGGAATCACTTGGGCATCTTGATCATCGCTTTGCGCATTGGCACTCCCCTGAGCGAGCCCCGCAGCCTGCATAAATGCTTTCACCAAGGTGAGAACGCCCTTCTCCTTGGAAAGGCGACCGAAGAACAGGAAATACGGTCTTGCTCCGGCCTTCGTATCCTCGAATTTATGCGTATTCGCCACCCGGGCGCCCATCGCCATCTGCGAATCGGTCAGGAAGTTCTGCATCGCGACGGTCTTGCCGGCAAAGCCTCCCTCATCGAGCTTACTCTTCATGAATTTCGAAGGCGCGATAATCAGATCGATTTTGTCATATGAATGGTGGAATTTCAGGAATTCCGCTTCCATGGTGGCCAAGGCGCTCTTCGCGCGGGACCCCTTCACGCATATGTTTTTGGTGGCGTGCATGAAATGCCTGTCCAAGCAGGCATCGCAGACCTCTCCCCTGCCGTTCACCATGGTGTAGGCCGGGCACAGCAGAATATAATCGTGCGCCGTGTATACCACCGGTACATGGTGCTTCTTCAGATACGGAGCATCCAGAATCGACAGCGTGAGCTGACGATGCACATTATTCATATGGATGATGTCGGGCTTGAACTCCTCCAGCAATGCCTCGAACTTACGCTTCGCCTCGAACGAGTAAATCAGCGTGGAGGCTTCCTGCACCTTCTTGAATGCGGAGATCTCCCCCACATAATCCTTTTCAGAGACAAAATACTTGCTCCAACGACTTGGTTCGTTATTGGGATGCTTCATGGAGAAGAACGCCACCTCATGGCCAAGCGCCTTCAAGCCTTCGGCCAAGGCAAAGAAATATGTTTCGGCGCCGCCCTTGCGGTAGAAGTACTTGTTGACCAGCAGAATGCGCATCATTCACCGACCTTCTCGCCCTTGTACAAAGCCAGAGTCTGATCCACTACCGAGTCCCAGCTGTATTTGCCGGTAATGAAATCAGCGGCCTCATTCTTATACTTCTGGACTTTCTGAGGATGTCGGATTAGTTCATTCAATGCCTTGTACAACGCATCCGCGGAACCATGCGCGAAGGAGGCAGCCTTATCCTCCACCACTTCCGTACATTCGGCGATATCCGAAGTCAGGCAGCAATTGCCATAGCTCATCGCCTCGAGCAGACTCATGGGCATACCCTCAAGATCACTCGGCAGCACATAGATATGCGCGTTGCTATACAACTCCTGCAGCATACGCCCCTGTACAAAGCCGGTCAGTATGATACGCGGGTCCTGCGCCGCCATCTGTTTAACCTGCTCATAGTATTCCGTTGAATCGGAAGACCCACCAGCAATAACCAGCTTCTTATCCGTATCGAGCTTGCCGAACGCGTCGATCAGATAGTGCACGCCTTTTTCTGGAACGATACGACCAAGGAACAGGATGTAGTCATCCTTGTGCAAACCATATTCGCTGGTGATTTCCTGTGCCGTAACCAGCTGTTTGCGTTCTATGCCGTTGGGAATGAACCGGGTATCACGCTCATACGTGTTCTTGAAGTATTCCTGCATGTTCCGGCTGAGCACAATGACCTCGTCCGCGCACTTGGCCGCGGTACGTTCGCCGAACTTCAAATACGTGGAGGCGAACCTTCCCCACTTGGCACGCTGCCAGTCGAGGCCATGGATAGTGGCAACGGTACGAATTCCCGCCCAATGCGCCAGTCGGAGCATCACACACGGCCCTTCGGCATGGTAGTGAATCACGTCGGGCTTCGCTGCAATCGCCTTCAACGTGGCGAAGAAGGAGGAAGACAGCGCAGCCATGCCTTTGGCATCAATCGTGGTCACGGGAACGACTTGAACACCCTGATATGAGAATGGCTTGTCTGAAGCATTGACGGTATTATCGAATTCAGCTCCGGCCACATTATGGCCCTTGCGATTGTATACTACAACCCGATTCCCCCGTGCCGACATACGCGAAGACAGCTCATCGACCACAATTTCAACACCGCCCTCACGAGAAGGTATACGCTTATGCCCGATAAATGCAATTCTCATGTCTTGAACAAGCTCCATAAATCTATCGCGCAAGACCTTCTTTAAAAGAAGCGAAGTAGGAATAACCAATATGAAAGCGCTTATCAACATTGCCAAACACAGGTAACCCCCTCATCTGCACATACATCTTTTGTATTCTTTCATTGCCTATAGACGGGGGCATTGTTGACGACAGTTGGTGCAATAGCAGTGATGCAGTAACACTGCAATGACGCAATAACTCTAAATTCTAAAAATAAATTTTGCACTATCAGCTGAAATAGTGAATGATGTCAGAACCACTTGAGGGACAACAACGAAAAAATTTTCGTTGTTGTCCCTCAAGAACTAGAGATTCTCCAATTAGCAGCATTCTGCAGGCGGAATATAATCTCAATAGTTTATTTGTTGGTTGCCGCGCAGTTTGGTGTGACGTCGGTGATCATCTGACCGCCGGCCACGGCGACACTGTCACCGCTCACCCGGTAGTCCTTGCCCTGCCCGCCGTTGTTGTCCCAGACGGAACCGCCATCCGTGAACGCCATGCGCACCTGCCCGCCGGCGGTGTCCGGGATCGTGTACCTGTACCAGCCGTTCCTGTACAGGGTCATCCGCTGGGCCGAGCCCGTCCACTTGCCGTTCGCCTGGTAATGCACCTTCGCGGTCTTCCACGAGGAATCCGGCTTGTACCACACCGTCATCGGCTGCTTCGGCACGCCCGTGACCGTGACCTGGACGGACGCCGACTTGCCGCCCGCCGTGGCCTTGATCGTCGCGGTGCCGGCCTTCGACCCGGCGGTGACCACGCCCGTGCCCATCACGTTCGCGACGCTCGAGTCCGAGCTCGTCCATGTGACCTTCCGGTCCGTCGCGTCGTCGGGCTTGACCGTCGCGTCCAGCGCGATTTCCTCCATGACATAGCCCGCCGTCGCGCCGCGCTCGCGCACGATGTATCTGCCCTTGCGCAAAGACGGTGAAACCGCCGTGCCGTCCTTTCCCGTCGTCATGCTGGCGACAAGCTCGCCGCCGTACTCGTCGTTTTCGTAGATGTCGAACGTCACGCCCTCGATGGGATTGCCGTTCAGCCTGTCCGTTTTGACCAGCCGAATCCAGCCCTTCGTCGGCTCGTTTTCTGCTTCGACGGTATAGGTCTGCATATTTTCTTGGTTGATGGTCACATCCACAGAAAATGAGTGGTCTGCAAAATGCTCCGGCACCCTGGTTTCAGCCACGCGGTATGCGCCATACGTCAGCAGCGGCGAAACCGCTTTTCCTTCCGCATCCGTCGTCATCACCGCTGTCGCTTCGCCATCCTGACTGCCGCCACGAGAGGGCAGACCGCTGATTCTGGTGATGGTAAACTCCGCGCCCGCAAGCGCTTCCTTCGTGAGCTGATCCCGCTTGATGATTTGAATCCGCCCCTGAATCGGCTGGTTCGTCGCGCTCAAATCCGTCGTTTCGTCCGACCGTACTTCCGCCTGTATCTCGATCAGCTCTGCAACATATCCCGTTGGATTGTCATGCTCGCGCACGGTATATCTGCCTTTGTGCAGCGGCGGGGACAGGGCAAAACCCATTTCATCCGTCGTCATGCTGCCCGCAGGATTGCCGGAAACATCAAAGATGTTAAACTGAACGCCTGCAATCGGCACACCGTCCAGCGCATCGGTTTTCACCACTCGGATATAGCCCTTTGTCGGTTCGTTTTCAACCTCGATGATGTATGTCTTTCCGTTTTCCGTGCAGTCGATTTCGGTTGAAAAGCCGCTGGTTTCGTAATGCGCGGGAACTTTGCTCTCCGTCACGCGATATTTTCCGTAATCCAGCCAGTCCGTTTCGGCATAGCCGTTTGCGTCGGTGGTCAGCACAATGGGTGTTCCCGTTCCGTCCGTGCGCACGACGGTGAACTCCGCGTCTGCCAATGGCTCTTTCGTCAGGCTGTCCGTCTTGGCGATGCGGATTTTCCCCCGAATCCGTTCATCCGCAAACGCCGCGCCAGCCGTTCCGCCTGCCGTAACGGTCACGATTTGACTATCCGGCACGGCGACAAGATAGCCCGTCGGCGCGCCGACTTCTCGCACAGTATAATCTCCTGCCGGAAGGTTATCAAAGCGCGCCGTGCCGTCCGCGCCCGTGGTCTGCGTCGCCACGACCGTGCTGGAAGCGTTCGTCAGCTCAAACGTCGCGCCCGCCAGCGCCGTGCCATTTGCCGCATCTGTTTTGGTCACAACGAGCGCGCCGTTCGGCATATCGAAGCGGATTTCCGTAGACTTGAGCGGATATGGCGATCCCCTCTGCGGGATGATGACCTTCTGGATATTCTCATCCGGCACAGCGACCAGAAAATTGGATTCCTGATCTTCCGTCGAAACGGATTCCGCAGTAAAAGAAAAACCGCTTCCTGCTTGGGAAACGGTAATGGTATCGCCGCTGTTCAGATAGACGTAGGTGCCGTCCTCACCGCCCGTGTAGCCGGTAATCGTTCCAACCGAACGGCGGATGCGGATACGCGGCGCGTCTGTGGTCAGCGTCGCCGTGCCGTTGCATACGCCGTTGGCAATGGACACAGACACATTCGACACCGTGATTTCGCCCGTCATTTGCGCATAGGTCAGGGCATTTGCTGCCAGCCAGCGCGCATATTCGAGATATTCCTTCGGTGCTTGTCCTGTCGCACGGTAGAACTCGTCCATGTGCCAATAATCGCGGACGTACTGCGAACCTTCCAGCTGCTTGATTACTTCCCGGATTGCAAACTGTCCAGCCGCTCTTGACCATTCCAGACATTCATCCTCGTAACGGTCAAGCCCCATGAAAGGAAACGTGTGCCGCAACACCCAGCCGATGGCGTGCATCGTCTTTTCGCTGTATATGATGCCGGAGTAACCCGCCGTCTGCCCGTACTGCGCCAGATCGACGACTTTATACGGACCATCCGAGTTGTTTCGGATGCCGGGGCTGTTCATCGTATGCTCAAGACAGTAGACCACATGCTCGTTGATGTAGTGCTGGGTTGCGTAAATCGCGCCGTAATTCTTGAGCGACGCAATCTGCACATCGTCATGCACGGAATAGGCGTACACCGTCTGCCCTGCATAAAACTCGCCCGTGTTGCCACTGAGCGTTTGCAGCCTCGGCGGGTTATTCGCCGCGTACAGCTCCACCGGCGTAAACGGGAAGGCGTAATCCGTCACGTCATAATCCGCCGCGTCGGACGGCTGAGTTTCCTCCGCCAGCGTCCAGACCGTCGCCGTGTCCGTCCATGCCATCTCGCCGTTGGGTTCTTCCTCGCCATACAGATACCGAACCAGCAGCCACGTTCGCTCCTGCGCGTCCTGCCGAACCTGTTCCACATATACGTTGGCTTCATTCACGAAATTGCCGTCGTACAGCTCGCCGTCGTCCTCATCGCCCGCCGTTTCGTCGATATCCAGATAGACGCGCGTATTCGGCGTAACCCAAACAAAGTCGCCCTCCTGCACAGGCGGCAGTTCGCTCTCCTCCAAGGTCAGCGGCTCCTCCTCCGGGATAAAATCCGGCAAGTCCAGCATTGCTTCTTTCGTCAGGCTTTCTTCCTGCTCTGGAAGCGCATCGGCAGATTCGTCGTCTGCCGCGCTGTCCACCACATCTTCCTCCGGTTCGGGGATGTAGTCCGGCAGACCGTCCGCAAATTCTTCTGCCGATTCATCCAGCCCGCCATCCAGTGTTTCCTCGCTCGCATTGGTTTCTTCCTCCCACACCGTTTCTTCCGCATACATGCCGGAAGGCAGCGCCGTCAGCGCCATACCCAGCGCAAGCAGCCCTGCCCAAATTCTTTTTGTCATAGTCCTTCCTTTCAGCGCTCCACCGCCAGAATCACCAGCCGCCCTTCCTTGCCCGCATAGCTTCTGTCGCAGGTAATCAGGGTCAGAATATGGTCGTCCGCGCCGACCTCCACGCCCGTATCATACAGGGATTCCGAATTTGCCCGATTGACAAACGCCATGAACGCCGCGTCCCCGGAAAACGTCGTTCTCGACGGCTCCCAATCGCCGGCCTTCGTGTTCACGACCGCAAAAATCGTATATTCGCTGTGGCGGTACAGGCTGTCCAGCACAATGGTTTGGTTGTCCTCGTAAAAATCCGGGTTCTTGTACCGCATGAGCGACGTGAACATCTTCTCGCCGCTGCTGCGCAGGTGATGCCCATAGATGGCGATGTTCCGCCCCGGCGCTTGATAATCTGCATCCGCCAACGAAAACAGCGTTCCGACCACGCTCGACTTTCCGCTGAACGTATGGTTCAGGTAATAATCAGGATCATCCGTCTGCACGACGGGATAATCCACGTTCGTCCCCGGAATCCGCAGCCACGCAACAAAGTCGGGATTTTGCGCCAGATACGCGGACAAGTCCACCATAGCCTGTTCGCCGACTGCGCTTTCAGACTGCTGAACGGGCAATCCTTCTTCCGCCAGCGAAATCGGCGGCACAATGTGCTGATTCAACGTTTCTTCTTCCACGGTTTCGCGCGCTTCCGCCTGCCGGTTCTGCTCTCGAAGCTGCTCATATTCACCTGCTTCCGCGCTCACCTCCGCGTCCCATTGCAGCACGGGCAGGACGATGGCGAGCATCCCTCCGATGAGCAGCAGCGCCGCCAGAAGGGTGAGCGGGGAAAACGGGCATCTCCCTTGCTTTTTATTGTTTTTCATATACACTCCCCGATACAAAATAAGGACAGCCTTTTTCAAGCTGTCCCGCGGTTATTCGATTTTCTGCTTTTTCACTTTCTTCTTAATGATGCAGATGGTGTCCGCATGATGATTTGAATTTTTCCTTATCAAATCACGATTTGTCAAATCAGGATTTGACAATGTGCGAATGGGTGTGAAAAACCAAGGGGGCCTGTGAAGATCCCTAATCTCTCCTTGCAATGTGCTGCCCGTTTCTACATCGGCTCCAGCAGCCTGTGCAGCAGATACCGCATCCCATCCGCCCCCTTACAGCACCGCCATGAAGCGCTGTTTGCCGACATAGCTCTGCATGAAATCATCGTCTGCGGAAAACAGGAAGCAGCGCCCGTCCTCCAACCTCGTCACGGCGTTGAGCATGAAATCGTCCTCGTCGCCGCCCGGAACGCCGAAGAAGCGGACTTCCACGGGTTCTTTCCCGAAGAACAGCGCCGTATTCTCATACGCCTCGCTGTACAGTCCGCTCAGTTTATATGGGTATTTGATTGTACCGAGTTTCCCTCATCCGGCTTTTCCGTATGCGGTTGCTCCGCTTCCGATGTTTCCATCTCCGGTTCTTCCGTGCCGGATTGTCCATCATCCGATTCTTCCGGCTGTTCTTCCGTCTGCCGGATGGGTTCTTCGTAAAAGTTGTATTCGGTATCATTCATGCGTCCGTCCGCGCCGCGCACACGTTTGCGCACCAGATAGCCGCCCTTTTCCAGTTCTTTAAGCGCCGTTCCGATGCTTTCCACCCCTTCTTTACAGATGGCGGACAGCCCGCGAATCGTGAAATTCCAATCCTCCGGCAGCGCCAGAATCATTGTCAACAATCCCTTTGCCTTGAGCGACAATCTCTTATCCCTCAAATGATAATTGCTGATCGTCGTGTAATCCTTGACCTTCTCTACGCGAAATATGCCCACATAGAAAACCTCCGTTCCGTTTGTAAATTCAAAAAGCGCGTGTCCAGCGACAAACGCCGTTTTTGTCAGGCCATGTTCATTGCCCATTCAGAAATGCTTCGTCTTCCAGTTCGTCTTGATCGACGATTCCTTCAAGCGCAGGCTCGTCAAACATGCTGATCTGATTTCCTTTGTTCAGATGTTTTAAGCCAATCCACCACAGCAATACGCTTTCTCCGCTGTCCCATTCGGGAATCACCTTTTTCCCTGACATTCTCCGCGCTTGAAGCATCCGTTCAAACGCATCCGCGTAAAACTTCCGAAACTGCGGAAACAGTTTCAAATCCCGCTGCATCCCTGCCGATCCGCCAAGCGGACAACAGACGCATCCAAGGCGCTTTATCCCGCAGTCATACAGTTTGCAGTACGGAATACGGTAGCTCCGCAAAAAAGACCATACGTCGCTATCCTCCCAGTCAACGATGGGATTCACCACGATTTTCCCCTGACGGACACAATGTTCCACCGTCTTTCGATTCTCCACATTGTCCGAATTGAGGATAATTCCATACTTGTTCTTTTTATAATCCGCATTGAAACCGTCTGCTGTGACTTGTGCTTCTGCACCGCCTATATTGACAAGCCCACGCTTTTTTCTTCGATTGGCACTCTCTGCCCATCTCACACCCGTAACCACAATCCGTCCGCTTCCCTGCGTTTCTTTAAGTTCAGCACAGCAATACCGATGGATTCTTGTCGGCGGAAACTGTTTCTTGACAATCAGTTCCCGCATGGTCATCTGCGGACGCACCAGTTCCGTTTCGGGATGGGCTTCCCGAACAAACCTCACGAGTTCAGGCGGATCGACTGTCGTTATGTTGTAATGCGAATCAAATCGAACGCCCGCCATTTTGCACAGTGCCAGAACACAGGCGGAATCTTTGCCGCCGCTGTCCGCAACGTAATAACCCTCGCTGGGTTCAAAAGCCTTTAAGCGCTCCTGCGCAATTTTCACCTTGTCTCTGACCGTGCCGAAAAGGTCTTTTTCAATCAGTATCTTCTGTCGCCCTCTTTCCTTTACCGCTTCCAAGCGTTCTTTTATCGTTCCTGATTTTTCTGCCGCTGCTTCCACACGTCCAGCAGCTTGATGATGGTCTGCTCCATCTGCTTGGGCGTATACGACTTCGGAAAATACCTGCGCAGCGTGTCGCTTCTGAGCGTCACCTTGTCCATGTCGCTCTTTTTCTCCTCGCTCATAATGGCGGACATCGCTTCCTCCGTCAGCCGCCCTTCCTGACTGAATTTCTTGAGCCGCTGCGCCTGCGAAAGCGACGGTGTTGTCTGCTCCGCATCCATCGCTTCCAGCAGCATCCGCTGTTCATCCCGCTTCAAATAGGACACCTCCACAGCGGGATTAAACGCCAGCTTGCGCTCGTCCACCATATCCAGAAGTTCGGAAATCAGCTCGGTTAAACGGATAAAGCGTCGAACCTGATCTTTGCTTACTCCCGCATCATCGCCAACTTTTTGAACTGACAACTTCTGCGCAACTTGCATAGAAGTTAAATCTGACCGTGCGCCCTGATGTTTCAGCGCTTCGAGCTTCATCTTATAGGCAAACGCCCGCTCACTCGGCAGAAGCTCCTCGCGCTGGATGTTGGAATCGACCATCACCAGCACGGCGGCATCATCGTCCAAATTCCGAATGATGACCGGCATGGTTTGAAGCCCCGCCATTTCACAGCC
>ENA-OPWR01001902-OPWR01001902.1-human-gut-metagenome-genome-assembly--contig:-NODE-1902-length-15123-cov-2.518715_pt1 | contig 15123 bp, 13 predicted proteins | sample MGYA00241507_ERZ502006 | MGnify/ENA primary metagenome ERZ502006 (study PRJEB25962, sample SAMEA2043041) | human gut metagenome | biome: human gut; feature: human-associated habitat; material: faeces...
CTTCATGCTTAAGCTGATCTTCTTCTCAGCTTCATTCAGATCAACGATCTTAGCTGTGATTTCCTGTCCAACTGAAAGTACATCAGACGGTTTATCAACATGTGCTCTTGAAATCTGAGAAACATGAAGTAATGCATCTACTCCTGGAGCCAGTTCAACAAATGCTCCGAAGTCTGTCATTCTTGCAACCTTACCTGTAATTACTGTTCCGACTGCATAATCCTCTGCTGCGTTAGCCCATGGATTTGTCTCTGGGAATTTCAGGCTGAGTGCGATCTTTGTATCGTGGATATCTTTGATCATCACTTCTACTTTATCTCCAACCTGGAAGACCTTCTTAGGATTCTCAACACGTCCCCAAGACATCTCAGAGATATGAAGAAGTCCGTCTACTCCGCCAAGGTCGATGAATGCTCCGAAATCTGTAACGTTCTTTACAGTTCCTTCCATTCTGTCACCTACGTTAATCTTAGCAAACAGTTCTTTCTGTTTTTCAGCACGTTCAGCAACAAGAAGCTGTCTTCTGTCACCGATCACACGATTTCTTCTAGGATTAAACTCGCTGATTACGAATTCAATTTCCTGTCCCTGATATTTGCTCAGGTCTTTTTCATATGTGTCAGAAACAAGGCTTGCAGGAATGAATACTCTTGCTTCATCAACTACTACGCTTAATCCGCCGCCAAGAATCTGAGTTACAGGAGCTTTTAATACTTCATGATTCTCGAATGCTTCTTTTAATCTTTCATTGCCTTTTTCTGCTGCAAGTCTCTTATATGTCAGCAGAACCTGTCCTTCTCCGTCATTTACTTTCAGGACTTTTGCGCTCATCTTATCACCAACGGATACAACTGTTGTAAGATCAACGTTTGCTTCGTTAGTATACTCATTTCTTGTAATGATACCGTCTGCTTTGTAGCCTATATTCAAGATGATTTCATCAGGTTTAACGTCGATGACTGTACCATCTACAACCTCTCCATTTCTTATTGTCTTAAAAGACTCTTCCAACATTTGTTCAAAAGTTAATTCTGACATTATTTTGAACCTCCTCAATTATTTTATTGGGCGTGGATGCCCCTGCTGTAATACCTACTGATTCCACGGACCTTAATTGATTAATATCCAAATCGTCAAGTGTCTGTATATAGTACGTATTCAAACATTCCTCTTTGCAGATTTCAAATAGCTTCTGAGTATTCGAACTACGCTTATCACCTATCACAACCATAGCATCTACTCTCGCTGCAATTTGACGAGCCTCAGTCTGCCTTTCTTTCGTCGCATTGCAAATCGTATTTAAAACAACTATATCATACCTCTTTTTTGAAATAATTTCAACTAATTCTTTGAATTTATTGTAGTTAAATGTCGTCTGGGCCACGATACATACTTTCTGTTCTTTTTCAGGCAATTCAAATCTTTCTGCATCTTCCGGAGTCTGTATCACAGTCACCTGTTCTCCTGCCCATCCGCGGATACCTTCTACCTCCGGATGTTCGCCATTTCCGATGATCACAATGTACGATCCTTTGGCACTTTCTTCTGCAACAATCTTATGAATTTTCTTCACAAAAGGACAAGTCGCATCTACACATGTAATCCCGCGTTCATCCATGATATCATAAATGTATTTTGCTACACCATGAGACCGGATCACAACCACATCCGCATCCACTGTTTTCAATTCTTCTTCATCATTCAGGACTTCTACTCCATGGCTTCTCAGATCTTTGATCACTTCTTCATTATGGATGATCGGTCCATAAGTGAATATCTTTTCACTTTGATGTTTTTCTATCTGTTTATACACTGTATCTACTGCACGCTTTACTCCAAAGCAAAATCCTGCTGTTTTTGCCAGTTCAACATTCATATAGTGTAATTCCTTTCTGTACCACAGCTCTTTTTCAAATATATTACCATTATCTTCGTCTGCCGCTTTGTGCCGGATTGTCTATTTGCACAAATCTACGATTGCTTTTACCACTTCTTCGATCGTCATGTGTGAGCTGTCTACCAGCACTGCATCCTCTGCCTGCTTTAACGGTGCGATCTCACGGGTCATATCTCTGTGATCACGTTCTTCGATGTCGTGTGCGATTTCTTCCAGATTGCAGTCCTCGCCTTTTTCCTTAAGTTCGTCATACCGTCTCTTCGCCCTGGTCTCTACACTGGCGGTCAGATAGATCTTTACGTCTGCGCCCGGCAGGACACATGTACCGATATCTCTTCCGTCCATAATTACATCCTGTGTCTTCGCCAGGTTCTGCTGCAGTTCCAGTAACTTCTTACGCACTTCCGGAATTGCAGATGTTACAGATGCCATGTTCCCCACTTCTTCATTTCTCAGACGTGATGAAATATCATTACCATTCAGGTATACATGCTGCACACCATCTTCATAGGCGATTGTTACTTCTGCATCTTTACATGCTTCGATCACTTTATCCGTCTCTCCCGGTTCAATGCCCTTATTCAGGAAATGAATTGCAAGGCCTCTGTACATTGCCCCTGTGTCTACATAAATGTATCCCTTTTCTTTTGCTACAAGTTTTGCGATCGTGCTTTTTCCGGCTCCTGCCGGTCCATCTATTGCTACGTTATATCCCATGATACGTTCTCCTTATTTCTATTTTTATCACTCTATATCTGGATCCCCGTTCCGGCCGCATATGCCGTAGACCATGCGATCTGAAGGTTGAATCCACCTGTTACCGCATCCAGATCCAGTACCTCTCCTGCAAAATGTAATCCCTTCACCAGTTTGGATTCCATCGTTCCAGGATCAACTTCTTTGATTTTAATTCCACCTTTAGTTATGATTGCCTCGTTATAATCTCTTAAATCTGTCAATGTACACGTCAGGCCCTTGATCAGTCTTACAAATCCAAGACGTTCTTCTTTCGTGATCACATTGACCTTCTTCTCGGGATCAATCCCGCTCAGTTCAATCATAACCGGGATCAGTTTCGACGGGAACAGCTTGTGCACCGCGTTCTTAAACTGTCGGTTCTGATTCTCTTCAAATTCCCGGAGCACTCTGTGATCAAGCTGTTCTTCCGAAAGAGCTGGTTTCAGATCAATCTTAAGTGTCAGTTCTTTTGCCTTCAATTTCTTTCCCACATAACTGCTGGCACTTAGGATCAGCGGTCCACTCACACCGTAATGCGTGAATAACATTTCTCCAAAATCATCATACAGCTTTTTCTTGCCGTCAAAAATCGTTACATTAACATTTCGAAGTGAAAGTCCCTGCAATTTAGGCACCCACTCCTCTTTACATTCCATCGGCACAAGCGCAGGCATACAATCCGTCACCGTATGTCCGAGACTTTCTGCAAACCGGAATCCATCTCCGGTTGATCCTGTTGACTGATAAGACAACCCTCCTGTTGCAACGATACAGGCATCCGCATGAATCTGTCTCTGATCTCCAAGTATGATTTTTTCAAAATGTCCGTCTTTTGCGACAACCTTTTTCACAGCTGTCCGCAGATGTACTTTCACACCCAGGCGGTCCATCTCCCGCTCCAGCCCGCGGATCACGTCCGAAGAATGATCCGACACCGGGAACACACGGTCGCCGCGCTCAATCTTTGTCGGCACACCGATTCGTTCAAAGAAATCAATCACCTGCTGATTCGTGTATCCATAAAAACTACTGTATAAAAACTTTGCATTTGTTCTGACCGCATCGAACAGGCCTTCCATATCACAGGCATTGGTAATATTGCATCTGCCTTTTCCCGTGATATAAAGTTTCTTTCCAAGCTTTTCATTCTTTTCATATACCACGACCTGATGTCCACACCCGGCCGCTGCAATAGAGGCAAACATTCCTGCCGCACCGCCTCCGATGACAACTACTTTACTCATCTTCTATTTGTCCTTTTCTATTTGTCTTTTTCTTCATATTCTTTTCTGCCGGTTCTACTCTTTCTCATTTCCGGAAAGTTCGACTCTGTCGTCCACCATATTCAATTCATCTTTGCTATACACCTGATACTCATCCCAGATCTGCTCCAATGTCTCAAGTGTTGTGATAACCTCTTTCTGTTTCTTCATACAAAGAGCTACCACCAGCGCATTGATCACACTCAATGGTGCTACCAGCGAATCTACGATTGACGCCATATCACTTCTTGCGATCAGATTGCAAGAAGAATACAGTGTCATCGGAGAATGTACACTGTCCGTCAACGTGATCACTGTTGCTTTTCTATTACTTGCAAATTCCAGTGCTTTCAAAGTACGCATCGAATATCTGGGAAAGCTGATGCCGATCACCACATCATCCTCGCTGACACGGATCAGTTGTTCAAAAATCTCACTAGAACTGTTCGTATTAACCGCTGTCACATTCTCACAGATCAGATTCAGATAAAAACTCAAGAAACTTGCAAGTGGCGAACAGCTTCGTATCCCGATCACATAGATCCTCTTTGCTTTCAGGATCGTATCTACCGCCATCTCAAATGCTTCATGATCAATTGCTTCCATCGTAAGCTTGATCTTCTCAATATCCGAATGCAGAACCGATGTCAGAATCTCCCCCTGGCTGATCCGTCCATACGTCACTTCCATACGCTGGATGGAATTCAGCTTCATCCTCACCAGTTCTCCCAGAGCTTTCTGAAATTCCGGGTATCCGTCATATCCAAGGGCCGTCGCAAATCTCACCACCGTCGATTCACTGACACCGACCTCTCCCCCCATCTTCGCAGCTGTCAAAAAAGCTGCCTTATCATAATCCTCACGGATAAAATCCGCCAGTTTTTTCTGTCCTTTGCTGAATTTGTGATATCTTTCATCGATCATCTTCAGCAGTTCATTCTTTGCGCTCATGCGATGTACCTCTTTTTCAAACAATGGTTTTATTATATAGCTTTGTGAGGGAATAGTCAATCGGATGTCGGGTGTGTGGGGACGGGAGATGTCTTTCATCTCGCTTTTCCCACTACTTTCTGAGAAGCCACACTCCCCCCGCTATCCTCGTATATTTTCGCGAACAGTCAAGTGTAGAAGTTCCTGGTTCAATGCATTCGCAGGGTGCTTTGCAAGGAATTGGTGAAAAAAAGACGATAAAATAAGATTTGGGATGTGCTACAAGCACATCCCAAAAGAATACCTGAGGCGGAAAATCATCAGGATTTTCCGTCCGAATGTATTCGATTCTTATCTTATCGTCTTTTTTTCGCTTACGCCTTGCAAGCACCCAAAGTCGCATTGAATCAGGAACTTCTACACTTGACGTCCTCTCGAAAACCTATACAGGATAACTCCCGTTTTCCGTATCCGCTACTGTCGCATCCACCTTTGTCTGCTGTGCTTCTCTATACTTGAAGAAGTCTACAGCAACCTGTGGGAACAGTGCGTAAGACAGTACGTCTTCATCCTGCTGGATCCACTGTTCGCATTCTTTGCGGAGTGTGTCTAATTCATCCGGAATCAGATCTGCCGGACGGCATGTGATGATCTCAGGATCATCGCCAAGTACTTTCTTGATCACGTCCGGATTCATAGGTTTTACTGTCTGTCCGTATTTTCCGCTTAAGAGGTCTTTTGTCTCTTTTGTTGCTACTTTGTAACGTTCTCCCATCAATACATTGAATACAGCCTGTGTACCAACGATCTGTGAGGAAGGTGTAACAAGCGGCGGCTCACCAAGATCTTTACGAACACGCGGTACTTCTGCAAGTACTTCCTCGTATTTGTCCTCTTTCCCCTGCTCTTTTAACTGGGAGATCAGGTTGGATAACATACCACCCGGTACCTGATATAATAAAGTCTTGATGTTTACACCTAATACTTTCGGGTTCATCAGACCACTCTCTAATGCTTCCTCTCTCATCGGACGGAAGTAATCAGCGATCTCAGCAAGTTTGTTCTGGTCTAAACCTGTATCAAACTCGGTTCCCTTGAATGCCTCTACCATAACCTCAGTAGCCGGCTGGGATGTTCCAAGTGCAAATGGAGACATTGCAGTATCGATGATATCACATCCTGCCTCTACTGCTTTCATGTATGTCATGGAGGCAACACCTGATGTATAGTGTGTATGTAACTCTAACGGGATATCGATCACTTCTTTGATCGCACGTACCAGCTCGTCTGCTTTCTGTGGAACTAAAAGTCCTGCCATATCTTTGATACATACAGAGTCAGCTCCCATATCCTCTACTCTTTTTGCCATATCTGTCCAGTAATCTAAGGTATAAGCATCACCGAGTGTATAAGATAAAGCCACCTGTGCATGTCCTTTTTCTTTGTTACATGCGCTTACTGCTGTCTGAAGATTGCGAAGATCATTCAGACAGTCAAAAATACGGATGATATCAATTCCGTTTGCGATGGATTTCTGTACGAAATACTCTACTACATCATCAGCATATGGACGGTATCCTAAGATATTCTGTCCACGGAATAACATCTGTAATTTCGTATTTTTAAAACCATCTCTTAATTTACGAAGACGATCCCATGGATCCTCTTTTAAGAAACGAAGGGATGCATCGAAAGTAGCGCCTCCCCAGCACTCAACAGCATAGTATCCAACCTTGTCCATCTTATCTACGATTGGAAGCATCTGCTCTGTTGTCATTCTTGTTGCGATCAGAGACTGATGTGCATCACGCAGTACTGTCTCTGTTATTTTTAAAGGTTTTTTAACAACTTCAGCCATTTTTTCCTCCTTATACAGCGAACCTGTTTTTGTTCTGCCGTCTGATTAAATTCCAAAGATTGCCATGAATACACCGGCTGCTACTGCTGTACCGATAACACCGGCAACGTTTGGTCCCATTGCATGCATAAGTAAAAAGTTCGTAGGATCTTCCTCTGCACCAACTTTCTGTGATACACGCGCAGCCATAGGAACTGCGGATACACCGGCAGAACCGATGAGTGGGTTGATCTTGCCTTTTGTAATGAAGCAAAGTAATTTACCGAACAATACTCCGGCTGCTGTACCAAACATAAATGCAATCAGTCCAAGTGCAACGATCTTTAAAGTTGTTGCATTTAAGAAAGCCTCTGCACTTGTGGATGCACCAACGGATGTACCAAGTAAGATAACTACGATATACATCAATGCATTAGATGCTGTCTCAGATAACTGACGAACCACACCACACTCACGGAACAGGTTACCAAGCATCAACATACCAACAAGTGGAGCTGTGGTCGGAAGGATCAGACATACGACAACGGTTACCACGATTGGGAATAAGATTTTCTCAAGTTTGGATACCGGACGTAAATTCTGCATCTTAATGGCACGTTCCTTTTTCGTTGTAAATAACTTCATAATTGGCGGCTGAATGATCGGCACCAGTGCCATGTAAGAATATGCTGCTACAGCGATCGGTCCCATAAGGCCGGACTGTCCAAGTTTTCCAGCAAGGAAAATGGAAGTAGGACCATCTGCACCACCGATGATAGAAACGGCTGCTGCTGCTTTATCATTGAATCCCATCAGGATTGCAAGGAAATATGCGCCGAAAATACCAAACTGTGCTGCTGCTCCTAAAAGGAAGCTGATCGGGTTTGCGATCAGAGGTCCAAAATCGGTCATCGCACCAACGCCAAGGAAAATAAGGGATGGCAGGATTGACCATTCATCTAAGGTATAAAAATAATGGAATAAACCACCGACACCGTTACTCATCTGTTCCGGAGCTGCAAAGATATCCGGATAAATGTTTACCAGAAGCATACCAAATGCGATCGGAACGAGTAACAACGGTTCAAACCCTTTTGCAATCGCCAGATACAGGAAAACACATGCAACTAAGATCATTACGAAATTTCCCCATGTCAGGTTAAAAAAGGCAGTCTGATGAAGGAGGTTGCCCATTGTCTCAGTAAAATAACTCATTGTTATCCTCCTAAAATTAGTTGTTTAAAGTTGCCAGTAATGCACCTGCTTCTACCATGTCACCAACACTTACGTTGATGCTTGCTACTGTACCATCTTCGGTAGCAACAACCGGTGTCTCCATTTTCATGATTTCAAGAACTAAGATTGTGTCACCTTTCTTTACAGATGCGCCAACAGAAGACTCGATCTTAAATACTTTTCCTGCTGCACCTGCTTCGATCTTTACGTTACCTGCGCCACCTGCCGGTGCTGCTGCCTTCGGAGCTGCTTTTGGAGCTGCTTTTGGTGCTGCCTTCGGAGCTGCCTTTGGTGCTGTAGGTGCTGCACTTCCTGTTCCTTCTTCTACTGTTACATCATAAGCTGTACCATTTACTGTGATTGTATATGTTTTCATTTCAAATCCTCCTGTCAGGCTCTGTGCCATTTATTTGATTTCTTGATTGAACGGACAACAAAACTGTCTCCTGAAGTATTTTCGTAAGCTGCGATCGCTGCGGAAATAACCGCTACCAGTTCCAGGTCATCTGCAAAATCTTCATCTGCCGCTTCGCTCTGGGCGATTGCCGGTGCAGGTGCCTCTTCTGCTTTCGGTGCTTCCTCTGCGGCTTTCTTCTTGCCGACATTCTGGAATTTCTCTATGTACTTGAACAGTCCGATCACAAAGCTTAAGAATAGCAGCATCAGAAATACGATGCCGATTCCCATCAGTGTGTTCATTCCGGCACGCTGCATATTTGCTGCCAGAGAATACTGTACGCTGTAGGTCATGCTGGTGTACATCTGCTGACCTAAATCCAGCATCAGGACAACATCTGCTTTTGCTTTTTCAAACTGAGCAACGGTTGAGATCGTAACAACGTCTCCGTCTTTTTCCACATCCTGGGAAACGATGGAAGAATAAGCACCAAGCTCATCTTTTACACTTTTCCAGGACTCCATGGTCGCCGTGGTAAATGCATCATCCTGTGCAAGATAGTTTTCGATTTCTTCATCAGAAAATCCTGCGATCTGTGAGATCAGTGTCTCTGCTGCGGACTTGTAGTTGGCAGCCTCATCCTCTGTCACGGTATCTGCTGCAAATGCACATACGGACATGGCAAGTGTCAGAGCCAGTACACAGACCATCGCCAATAAACTTTTTAATTTTCGATTCATATTATTCACCTCACTTATACCGTGCCATGTTTTTTCGCCGGGCGGTCTTCTCTCTTTGTGAATAACATTTCAAATGCACCGATTACATACTTTCTGGTGTCTTCTGCGGAAATGATGGTATCAACATATCCTCTTGCTGCTGCGGACTGTACGCTCTCCTGCAGGCTTGCATATTCTGCTGCCTTTTCGTTGATCGTAGCTGCGTCAGCATCCGCATACATGATCTTGGCTGCCAGTTTTGCATCCATCATGCCAATGCTCGCATCTTCCCATGCATAAGTCATATCTGCTCCGACTGCCTTGCTGTTCATGGCAACATAGGCACTTCCGTAAGCTTTTCCGATGATCACATTTACCTTCGGAACGGTAGCATCTGCAAATGCATGTGTCATCTCTGCAACTGCGGTTGCGATGCATCTCTCAGAATGTTTGTCTGCCTTGAAACCGGTTACATTGGTCAGAGTCAGTACCGGGATATTGAATGCGTCACAGAATTTTACGAATCTGGCTGCTTTTCTTGCTCCTCTTGCAGTCAGGACTGCTTCAAACTCTTCTGCTTTTTCACCGTCTGCACCGTAAACTTCCGTACGGTTTGCTACAGCTCCGACGGTTGTTCCGTTCAGTTTCAGGAAACCGGTTACCATCTCTTTTGCATAGTCCGCTTTTGTCTCAACAAAATCCTGGTCATCTGCGATGTTGGAAAGAAGGATCGCCGTATCGCCTGCTGCATTTGCAAGATCTGCACATACACGGTTCAGATCATCGCTGCAGTCATCCACTGCATCTTCTTCGTTGTTTGCCGGAAGCAGCGTTACCAGTTTGCGGATACCTGAGAGAACTTCGTCTTCGCTGCCAGTAAAGTCAACCAGTCCTGCGTCCTCACTCTGGAATTTTGCGGATGCGGTATTGCATTTGGAAACTTCGTTTCCTTCCAGTGCGTTCGGAGAATTTACAAATAATTTTGCGTTTTTGCTCTCCATGAATGTAAAATCTGTCAGAGCCGGCATAAGTGCCATACCGCCGCCGCAGGTACCAAATACAGCTGTGATCTGTGGGATCACACCGGATGCCAGTACCTGTTTTGCATAAATCTCACCCAGTGCATTCAGTGCATCGGTTGCTTCCTGCAGACGGATACCTGCACAGTCGATCAGTCCGATCACCGGTGCACCCATCTTTAATGCCATATCGTACAGACGTGCGATTTTCTTTGCATGCATTTCACCGATGGTGCCGCCCAGTACAGATGCATCCTGGCTGTAAACATAGACCAGATTGCCGTCGATCACACCATAACCTGTGATTACACCGTCTGACGGTGTTGCTGTCTGCTTCAGGTTGAAATCTGTGTTTCTGGCAGTCACACAACCTCCGATTTCAACAAAGCTGTTCTCATCAAGTAAAGAAGCGATTCTTGTACTTGCCAAGTTTTGTGCTGTATTACTCATTGTTCAGCCCTCCATTAATAATTTATTAAAAGAAAAAAAATTTTCTGCCGATTGTAATTGTAATGGTTTTTGGAAGATTTAGCAAGTATTTTCTCGTTTTTCTCACTTTTTTTGTAGCACAACACCAGAAATAATCCGAATTTCATTCATGTTCCGTCATGCACATTCATTTTATTTCATTTTTCGTTGAATTTTAAACTCTTTCGTTGAATTTTGAACATAGCCTCAAACCTCTTACTTTGCATGTAAGAATGACCGAATGATATTCTAACCTTTTCTTTTCCGTCATCATCAGGATATGAAAAACTTTTTTATGATCTGCCCGGCACACCACGACAGACTGATGCGTTCTGCCCCATCCGCAGTCACGATCTCGTTTTCTTTGATTTTTTCATTATTTAAAAACAGCGTTACGTTTCCCATCACCGTATCTGCTTCAAGGGGAGCCGCTGTTTTCGTTTTCATATGGCAGACCAGCTTCACCTCATCTTCATCCGATACAAGAAGGCGGATCTTATGCTCTTTTGTCTGCCCGCCCCGGGACTGCACCGCCGTTTTTACAAGACATGGATCTTTGATCTTTCCACTTGCCGGAATCCCGTCTTCCACCAGCACCTGCGGTGTCTGTGCGTTCATTTCAAATTCCCGGATGTAAAAATGTTCTTTTGCATAATCCATCAGCTTTTTCGTATCTGTCCACTTATAGCTCCGGTTGTTCGGCCAGCCGCAGCCAAGCAGTGCCACCACAAAGGTTCTGCCTTCGCTTTCCAGTGCCCCGACATAACAGTAACCTGCCTTTCCGGTAAATCCAGTCTTTCCGGTCAGTGCCCCTTCCATCATATCGAGGAATGCATTGTGATTGTAACAGCTGTAATGTTTCTTCTGCTCTACATCTGAAAATTCATACGTTTTTGTGCGGGTGATTTCAAGAAATTCATCCCTTTTCGGTGACTGCATGATGCAGTAACGCAGGATTCTTGCAAGATCCACAGCCGTCGTTGCGTGTTCTCCGCCCGCATCTTCGTCATCGAGTCCGTTCGGTGTCACAAAATGCGTGTCGCTGCATCCGATCTCTTCTGCTTTCTGATTCATTTTTTCCGCAAAAGCTTCCACACTGCCTGCCGTCTTTTCTGCCAGGATCACAGCCGCATCGTTGTGGCTCTCCAGCATCAGAGAATAAAGCAGATCCTTTACGTAAAAAGTTTCTCCCTTTTGTACACCAAGGTGTACTTTTGGCTGCATGGCTGCGTTTTCGGAGGCTGCTGCCGTATCGGATGGATCTGTATTTTCCAGTACCAGAATGCAGGTCATGATCTTTGTCGTGCTCGCCATGGCACGTACTTCCTGCTCATTTTTTCCAAACAAAATACGCCCGGAATCTCCATCCATCAGGACGGCTGACTGGGCGTACAGCTGCATATCTTCTGCTTTTGCAGATACCGGTGCTGCAAGCAGCAACAGCATAAAGATTATAAAGCTTCGGATCACCGTAATTCTTTTTTTCACTGCACACACTTCCCATCTGTTTTTTCCGCATGCACACGGCATCCGGTATGTTACAGTGTGTGTTCTTTTTCTTTTTTTATGCACATCGGATACGCTCTACTCATAATTCCGCTCAAAACGACCGTTCAGATTCTGTATATCTTCGAGCGTATCATAAAAATCTTCCAGAACGGTCACCGTCTCCGGAATCGCCAGGCGAAGCAGTGCCATCAGCTCCTCTGTGCTCTGTTCACAGCGTCTGAGCGGTCTTTTTCGCATGATATGACCCTGAATGCTGTCATAGGCTCCGATCAGCCGCATCCCCCACAGCAAAAGCATCCTCTTTGGAAATCTGTGGCACACCGTAATTCCCGTATAAAATTTCAGAGAATTTATGCTTTTTCGCACTGTCTTTTCTGGCAGTTCCAAAATGGCCGAGACCGCACGCACGCTCTCTTTTGATGCTTTCAGCTGGGCTGCCGGCTTAAAACGAAACGGATTCTTCCCCGATCTTTCCATCAGATAACGATCCAACTCTGTTTCGATCTCATCATGCCTTGCCCCGGTCTTCTCCATGTATTTTGCAATATAGGGATGACACGTACTGTCCAGCATATAATGGCAGATAAATCCAAATACATATGCCAGTGCCTCTTCATCCCCGGTTTCCTGACAGTATTCTTTGCATTTTCGAAAAAACGAGGCTGCGATCTGTTCATGCATCGCCATTCCCTTCTGATTGACCGGATTTTCATGGAACAGATGATAATAAAAAAGAATATCCGGTCCATGCTGGCCGATCCGGTAAGCATTCATATGCTCTTCCACGATTTCTTTTAAATTTTCCGGAAGCTTCTGATAAACCATTTTTCCAAAAACATCATGTGTATATGTGGTTGGCATAAAACATCTCCAATCCTTTCCCGGATACAAAGGCCGGTATCTTTCTGCCTCAATATCCCTATATGTCCAGTTTCAGCTGTACTTCTTCTTCTGCCTCTGCTTTAAAGTCTTCCATTTTGACCGTGCTGATCACCGGAAGCTCATCCAGCGACTGCACTCCGAAACTGCGTAAAAATTCTTCCGTTGTCCCAAAAACGATCGGTTTGCCCGGTGCATCGATCCTGCCAAGCTCTCTGACCAGATCATACTCAATCAGTTTATTGATCGCATGGTCACTTTTTACCCCGCGGATCTTCTCGATCTCCGCTTTTGTGACCGGCTGCTTGTAGGCGATGATCGACAACGTTTCCAGTGCCACATCAGACAGTGTTGCCTTTTTGGGCTGTTTCGCCACCCGGATCAGATATTCATACATCTCTTTTTTGGTGCAGAGCTGATAGGCATGTTCCAGCTCCACGATCTGAATCCCTCTGTCTTCTTTTTTATATTGCTCCATCATATCTGCGAGCAGTTCTTCTGTACTTTCAACCTTCATCTCAAGTGCCGCTGCAATCTTTTCGACTTCCACCGATCCGCCCATGGCAAACAGGATCGCCTCAACTGCCGCTTTCATCTGTCTTGTTTTTTGCGATGTGGATCTCACCGAAACTTTCCTCCTGAACGATCGTAATAACGCCTTCCTTCATCATCTCCAGAATGATGAGAAATGCTATGATAACCTGCATTTTCGTTGCCTGTCCAAGAAGCAGTTCCCGAAAATTGCAGACTTCGTGCTGCTCAATATATTCTGCCACTTTTTCCCGCATCTGATCCATGTCTACTTCTTCTTTCTGCAGTGTGCCGAACGTACTGCGGATCGGATCGATGCGGTTGTTCTGCCGCCGTATGATATCCACAAAAATCCGGTGCATCCTGGAAAGTGTCACGCCCGCAAGCAGCTCTTCTGTGGATACCGGCTGCTTATATGCCTTCACTTCTTCCGGCAGATCCTGCTTATGGTAGAGAACCTGAGCGGCATCCTGCCTGCGTTCCTTAAGTTCATAAGAAATATATTTATACATCTTATATTCGAGCAGCTGCTGCACCAGTTCCTGACGCGGATCTTCCTCTTCGCCCTCTTCGTTCACTTCTTTCGGGAGCAGCATCCGTGATTTGATATCCAGAAGCGTTGCCGCCATCAGAAGGAACTCACTCATCACGCCAAGATCCTGCTTTTTCATTTCATGGAGATACGCCATGTACTGGTCGGTGATCTCAGCGATCGGTATATCATAAATGCTGACTTTATTCTTTTCGATCAGGTGCAGAAGCAGGTCGAGTGGTCCTTCAAAAGCCTGTAATTTTACTGCAATCCCCATAATTTCACCTCTTGATCCGCACGGTAACGATCTCGGTCGGATTGTTGATCCGAAACAGGCCGGAATGATTACCCATGCCGGCACCGACGACCATGCTGCTTGTATCCATCTGATACAGACCGTGGTCGTACTTCGGGAACAGCTGGAACTGCGGGCTGATGACTCCGCCAAAATACGGCAAACGGATAAAACCGCCGTGCAGATGTCCGGCAAAAGTAAAGTCCGCACCCCAGGCAGCATATTCTTCAAAAAAGACCGGATTGTGTGTCAGAAGGATCTGGTATGCATCCTGTTTTCGTTTTCCGATGCTTCGCTCCATGCCGACAACGGACGGATGTCTGCGGCTGAACCGCCGGTAATATTCCCACGGCAGCTCATACCCGGTCACGGCAACTTTCTCACCGTCGATCCAGAACCATGCCGTCTCGTTGTGCAGAACCTGCACGCCGCCGTTTTTCAGATCATCCATAAATTTCTGATATCGCTCCGGCTGATGTCTCTCCACACACATCTCATGGTTTCCGTTTACAAAACAGACCGGTGCAAGATCCGAAAGACGGGAGAGCAGAGCCACTGCTATGGCATCGCCCTCCTCCCTGTCTCCGCTTAACATATCGCCCGAAGCCAGTATCAGATCCGGTTTCTGATTCCAGGCACACTCGATGATCGGCCGGTTTCCTGGTTCGTAACAGGTCCCGTGCAGGTCACTCAAACAAAACAGGACCATTTCTCGCTTTGTGGTATCTTCTTTCTGTTTTTTTGTTGTCCCTATCTCATAAAATATCTTTCTCATAACTACAACTATAACATAGGATGTCGTTATGGTCAAAATATATTTGATGCCAGGGTCAAAAGCCTGAAACCACGATGTGCTTGCACAGGAGTGGTTTTA
>ENA-OPWR01001905-OPWR01001905.1-human-gut-metagenome-genome-assembly--contig:-NODE-1905-length-15120-cov-3.792167_pt1 | contig 15120 bp, 10 predicted proteins | sample MGYA00241507_ERZ502006 | MGnify/ENA primary metagenome ERZ502006 (study PRJEB25962, sample SAMEA2043041) | human gut metagenome | biome: human gut; feature: human-associated habitat; material: faeces...
GTATTTCTCTTTGCTACACTTATATGGTACTAATGACGGTTGGAGGAAAAGGCGTCATAATGCAGGAAATGTTAATCGTCATCCTGAACGAATGTGAAGGATCTGTACCCGTGGTGAGAAAAGCCGTAAGATGTTATTCAGAGCAGGAGCGAAGGAGGCTTTCTGATTACCTTTTGCTTCATAAGGTATTTATTGCGAACCGGTTTTATAAAAGGAATTCTGCCGGTAAGAATAGGGTTTGGGTGAGCCCTTTTATTCAAAAGAAAGGAAGTGAACCATTTTTAAGAGAGCGAAGCGACACTATAAAAGCGTCTGAAAGGCCATACCTGGACGAAAGGAGCGGTAAGGTATGACGGAGGATAGAGGAAGTATTGAATACTAAATTTTAACTCAAATTTTTATGGACACTGGGGAATGCGATAAAACCTATATGTTTGCAAAAGAAGATAAATTTGGGATAAAATAAAGAAAAAAGGATACGGCCAGATAGTATCGCAATATCTTTTTATTTTTTACAGTTATCTGCCGTATAGGCAGCTTAGAAAATGCGTCGGGATATAAATGGTTATATTTCTTGGTTATCTGCCGTATAGGCAGCTTAGAAAAATATTCCATTCTAAGAGGTTGCGACACCATGGTTATCTGCCGTATAGGCAGCTTAGAAAATCGTTAAATTATTTGAGATGTGGTCAGGTGAGTTATCTGCCGTATAGGCAGCTTAGAAAATATAGCAATACGGAACTGTTTAACGTCATGGGTTATCTGCCGTATAGGCAGCTTAGAAATGTTATCAGTACGGCAAAAGGGACTCTTATAGGTTATCTGCCGTATAGGCAGCTTAGAAAATAAAAGTCATGCGCTCTGTAATCCGGGTGAAGTTATCTGCCGTATAGGCAGCTTAGAAAAGTCAAGTTTGAACGTGTATTGCGTTCTCTCGGTTATCTGCCGTATAGGCAGCTTAGAAAATTTCTTTTTGATACAGAGGATCTTTTTTCAGGTTATCTGCCGTATAGGCAGCTTAGAAATACCGCTGGGAATGGTCACCACATCGGGAATAGTTATCTGCCGTATAGGCAGCTTAGAAATTCTCCCGCCTGTGCTTTTGTTAATTCCTGGCTGTTATCTGCCGTATAGGTAGCTTAGAAAGGTATTCCGACTCTCCTACCAGTTCATTATCTGTTATCGCCGTATAGGCAGCTTAGAAAATTTTATCGCTGAGTTTAATCTGTATCATCAAGTTAACTGCCGTATAGGCAGCTTAGAAATGTGATAGCGAAGATTGCGTGACAAAATATGTGTTATCTGCCGTATAGGCAGGTTATATATTTCATAGTTCTTTTTTTATGGCTGACGTCTGATGGGGGTTAGCTTTTTGTGTTGCGCGGCTGATGTTGCAGGGCGTATGTGGCGAAGTGGGGGGGCTTTTTTGTCAGGGGCCGTTTTTCCTGTGCTATAATTTAGGCATACTTATGTAAAAGAGGTTTATCATATGGATATATATGGACAGTACAAGGATTCTTTAGAGGCGGTCATGCGGATGATGGCAGCTTCCATGGAGCGGTATGCGAAGGCACATAAGGATGATTCGGGGGAGTTGATTTATGAGCATCTGCGTTACCGGCTGAAATCGGAGAAGAGCATGCAGGCGAAGCTGGAGGCGCGGGGATTGCCGCTTACCCCTTATTCGGCGCTCTGCGAGGTGCGGGATGCCATCGGGTTCCGTGTTGTTTGCCGCTTTATCGACGATATTTACAAAAATATTTCACGAATTAAAAACTTGCCGGGAATCACCGTGGTGAAAGAAAAGGATTATATACTGGATGTGAAATCAAATGGGTACCGCAGCTACCATATGATCCTGTCGGTTGAGGCGCCGTATGAGGACGTTCGCGGAGATAATCCGGGTCATTTTTTTGTGGAAATACAGCTCCGCACCATCGCTATGGATTCGTGGGCGAGTCTGGAGCATGAAATGAAATATAAGCACCATATCAGGAATGCGCCGCTCATTGAGCAGGAGCTGAAACGCTGTGCCGATGAACTGGCATCCTGCGATATTTCCATGCAGACGATTCGTAAACTTATCCGTGAAGAAGGTGGAACAGAATGAAAATATTGATAGCAGAAGACGAAAAGGCTATGTCAGATGCCCTTGCGGCGGTGCTGAAACATTTCGGCTACGAGGTGGACGCCGTCTATGACGGGCTCGCCGCTACGGAAAAGGCGAGGGAGAACTCCTACAGTTGTATGATTTTCGATATCATGATGCCGAAAATAGACGGTATTGAAGCGCTGAAACGCATCCGTGACAGCGGTGATATGACGCCGGTCATCATGCTGACCGCCAAATCGGAGGTAGAAGACCGCATCATGGGCCTTGACGCAGGCGCGGACGACTACCTCGCTAAACCGTTCGCCATGGGAGAACTGCTCGCCCGCATCCGTTCCATGACAAGGCGCATGGGTGAATTCACGCCGACTAAACTGAAAAAAGGCGATGTTGAGCTGGATGTGGCGGAGCAAGAACTTTCCTGCACCAGTTCCGTCCGCCTGTCGAGCAAGGAAACGAAGCTCCTTTCTTACCTTATGATGAACGAAGGGAAAACTATTTCTACCGACGAGCTTTTCCGCTATGTCTGGAGTGATGAAGCGGACATGGATATCGGCATCGTCTGGATGTATATTTCCTACCTCAGAGAAAAAATCGAGGCCGTTCATGGAAATATACGGATAGCAGGAGAGAAAAACAGCGACTTCCGCCTCCAGATCGTCTCCCGCTGATTGACATACAGAAACAGAAGGTACTCCTATGGATATGATACGCAGGCTCCACCGCAAATTTATATGGATGGCCACCGCCTCCGTCGTGGCTATCATCGTCCTTGCCGTCGGACTGATCAATGGCTCCCTTTACGTCAGGGTACACCATGAAATATCGTCCATCACCGACATCATTTCTCAGAACGGCGGCACTATCCCATCCGACCTCGCACCGCAGGAGAAAGGACTCTTCGAATTCGGGAACTGGGCGGAAGAAACACCTGAATTCTCCTATCAGGCGAGATATTTCTCCATTCTCTTTGACGCGAACAAAAAGGAAGCGAAGGTCATTAACGTCAACCACATCGCCGCATTCAACGCCAAAGAAGCCTTCAACCTCGCCGTACGGGTTCTCCAGACAGGGAAATCGGAAGATTTCTTCCTTAAAGACAGGGCCTATTACAACTATAAAATCACACAGACCGCCAGCGGTGACACCCTCGTCGTCTTTTTCGACTGTACCCGGGACATCCTCGCCCTCTCTTCCATATTCAGCTACTCCGTGGCGCTCGGTCTCTTCTGCATCATCCTCTTCTTCCTCATCATCACCTTCCTTTCCAGCAAGGCCATCAAGCCCTTCGTGAGAAATATGGAAAACCAGAAACGGTTCATCACAAACGCCAGCCACGAGCTGAAAACACCGGTGGCGATCATTTCGGCGAATACGGAAGCGCTCGAACTCGTCAGCGGAAAGAGCGAATGGACAGGGAATATTATCAAACAGACGAAACGCCTGACGAACCTTATCAACGACCTTGTTGCCCTCGCCCGGGTCGGGGAAATAGAAAAAGAAAACCTGAAACTGGAAGATGTGGATATTTCCCAAGTCACGGAAACCATCGCAGGTGACTTCCGACAGGTGGCGGCTGAACGGGGGAAGACGCTCGAAACCCATATACCGCCCTGCGTCCACGTCCGGTCAGAAGAAAAACTCTTCGGACAGATCCTCGGCATCCTTCTGGATAACGCCGTGAAATACTGCGACGAAAAAGGACGCGTGCAAGTGGAAGTCACGACAGAGAAAAAAGAAAAAGGTTTTGCGATAATAATTTCTAACGACTTTGCAGAAGGAAAAGATATAGACTACACGAAATTCTTCGAACGCTTCTACCGCCACGACATCTCCCACAGCAGCCAGATCAAAGGCTACGGCGTAGGCCTCTCCATGGCTGCCGACATCGTGCAGATCCTTGACGGAACCATAGACGTATCATGGAAAGAAGGGCGCATTTCCTTCCGCCTTGACTTCTGAAACAGAAAACGGCACTGAAAGAAAAACAGTGCCGTTTTTGAGTAAAGGATTGTGGAGTGTTTTTGGAAATGCAATGAAAATGAGGCGCAGCTTGATAATGACAGACTCAACGATCTTAATAGAAAATGGCAGATCGGATAAGTTATGAGTGGATTTGCCCCGATAACCCGATAATGGGTATTCAGGGCTTTGGAATCTAAATAGAGAAATCCTAAAGATTAACTATAAAATTTACACAGATGCTGTCAACGGATATCTTTGGCCTGATTTAACAAGTGAACAATTGTCCTGCAAATATGTAAGTGAAGCGGATGTGCTAAATGTTGTGTTGTTTAATAAACGTGCAAAATAGTGGCGTGAGGAAAATCCGGATCTGAAAGAAAAATGAGGGCTTGTGCAAATCTAAATGAGCTATTGGTCTTTGCGAATATGGAAAGCTATAATGCAGTTTTAATTGGTAAAAAGATTGATTGGAAAGAGCGAATGGTCGTGCTTAGAAAATTGACAAGAACCTAATTATTTTCTTTGGAGAATTTGAATACTGAAGGAATGAAAAAGTTGAAGGTTTTGGATAATGAAAAGTAAGGATGATCAAAATATTCATGAAGCTGAGCTATAGAAAAATCAGTACGGCAAATGTATCCATACTAAGAACATTTTGTGGTTGCTGTTTATTTTTATCATGGTGTACAATGTAGACAACCGCTGAATAAGCAGCTTAGAAAACTTAATGAATGATTATAATTATCTGCCGCATAGGCAGTTTGAATTTCATAAAAGATTATTTCCGTGTCAAATAAATTCCACTTAATAAATAATTATATTTGACATGGTTTTACTTAAGGGGTAAAATGAGAAAAGCAATAACAAAGAAATTAGTAGATTGCTGTCGATCAGAAATGGATGGTGTTAAATTATCTTTATTACTGTAAGGTATTGATGAATATTGCAAAAGAGAACGTATCTGTATTGCAGTAAAAATTCTGCAGGAAAGAATGTGGTGAGGGCTATGATAGAGGATATTGTCAAGTCGGACTTAAAAACGATTCTTCATTCTAAACGGGCGAATCTGTATTATCTTGAAAAGTGCAGGATCATGCAGAAGGATGGACGTATTGTTTATTTGACGGAGACGAAAAAAGAGAACTTGTTTTGGAATATTCCGATTGCCAACACAACAGTAATTCTTTTGGGTAGCGGTACTTCTGTGACACAGGCGGCAATGCGGCTGCTCAGCGGCGCCGGTGTACTTGTTGGTTTCTGCGGTGGTGGGGCTACACCGTTATTTGCCGGTACGGAGGTGGAGTGGCTGAATCCGCAAAGTGAGTACAGGCCGACAGAATATGTGCAGGGGTGGCTGTCTTTTTGGTTTGATGAAAAGAAACGTCTTGCTGTGGCAAAGGAGTTCCAGAAAAAGCGTATCCGTTTTCTGCAGACAGTTTGGGATAAAGACAATGAATTGGCCGATGAAGGTTTTTTTACCAATGATGCTTTGACAGAAGAAGCGATTTCCGTTTTTAAGAGCCGCATGGAAATAGCGGGGGATGTGACCCATGTATTGGCGGCGGAGGCGGAATTCACAAAAAAGCTCTACAGGTACGCGGCACAGAATACGGAAACAGTCGATTTCACGAGGGAGCGTAATTCTGACCAGCCTGCAAACAGGCTGCTTGACCATGGGAATTATCTGGCGTACGGACTGGCGGCAACGACTCTCTGGGTACTTGGTATTCCTCACGGCTTCGCGGTGATGCATGGTAAGACAAGACGAGGCGCTCTTGTTTTTGATGTAGCGGATTTGATCAAGGATGCCATCGTCCTGCCATGGAGCTTTATCTGTGCCATGAGAGGGCAGAGAGACAGAGAATTCAGACAGATCTGCTTACAGAAGTTTACCGAACATAAGGCGCTGGATTTTATGTTTGATGAAGTGAAACGGTGCAGCAGACTATATGCGGGCGGTGAACGGTCATGATGGTCATATTTACGAGCAGGAGCGAGAAGAAGGCTATTTATACGGTGCGGAGGATTCTGGATAGTTTTGCAGACAGAATTGGGAATGATACGTGGAAAACGGTCATTACGCAAGAGGGATTGCTGACGGTGCAGGCGCTTTTGCGACGGACTGCTACCAAAAGTACAGCAGTGGCGTGTCATTGGATCCGGTCACGGAGCCATAGCGAGCTGGTCTGGATTGTAGGGAAGCGGGACATGTTTAATGAAGAAGGCATCGTGCCTGTCCACTCCACACAAAAGGAAATCCTTCACCATGAGTGGGAAAACGATTGGCAGTATCTGCCGTTGATAAAAGCGCTGGCAGCGGTGGCGGCACTCTTCCATGACTGGGGAAAGGCATCAGCGTTATTTCAGAAGAAACTGGATGAAAAGACATTGAAAATGGATCCCTTCCGTCATGAATGGGTATCTTGCAAGCTTCTTGAAGCGCTTATTTTTGCCGCAGGTGCGGAGAAAGATGACAGAAAATGGCTGAAAGTATTGGCCGAAAGAACGATAAAGACAGAGGATATAGAAAAGAATCTGCAAATTGACGAAAAAGGAAACGGGCAGGCAGATATGAAAAAGCTGGATGCAGCACATTTGCCGCCGATTGCAAAATTTCTGATGTGGTTGATCCTGTCTCATCACAGGCTGCCGTCTATGGATAAGGATGGCTGGGTGAATGTGGAGAAAAAAAGTTTCCACAGTATATTCTCCAGTCTGAATGCGTCCTGGGGATATGAGAGTGAAGCGGAGGAGACTATTATGTGCCGCAGGAGCTGCTTTGTATTTCCGGAGGGACTCCTTGTGGAGAATGCGGCAGCTTGGCGGAAGGCCATAAAAAAATGGTGCGGCCGGTTATTAAATGATTACGACAGACTGATGGATATTATGGGAGGGGAGACATACAAATCATCATTCAGGGCTATCGCCCACTATACGAGATTGTCTCTTATGCTGGCGGATCATTATGTTTCTTCCCTGCCTGAGGAAACATATAAGGGCCGATGGGCAAAAAATGATTTGTGGGCGAATACGGACGGTAAGTCCGGAAAGAAAAAGCAGTTTCTGGAGGAACATTTGGTCAGGGTCTGTGAACAGGCAACCCATATTGCCCACAGACTTCCTTATTTCAGTGATCAGATGGAGAGCGTCTATGATGTAAAGGCGTTGGCAAAGAAAAGTCCGGCAGTTTTCAGATGGCAGGATACAGTTGTCGAGAAAATCAGAGCATTCCGGGAGAAGAATGGGGATGGTGCCAGGTATTTTATAGTCAATATGGCAAGCACCGGCTGCGGCAAAACGTTTGCCAATGCAAAGATCATGCAGGCTGTATCGACGGACGGAAAATCGCTCCGGTATATCCTTGCCCTCGGTCTCCGCACGTTGACGCTGCAGACCGGTGATGAATACAGGGAACGGATACATTTGGACAGAAATGATCTGGCCGTCCTTATCGGTTCCAGTGCCGTAACCAAATTGCATGAGGAAGATAAGGAAGCAGATAAAGAGAAAGAGGAAGAGAAAAAGGGAAATAGAAAGGGGTATTTATCGGAAGAGCCGCTGCTGCCGGAAGAATTGGAGTATGTGGATACGGAAAGCGAGGAGCAGTCCCGGTTTCTGGATATCTTCTTCAATGAGACAAATAAAAAAGGAGTGGCGGTAAATGAAAAGACGTCAAAAAAGAATAAAGCCTTTCTATACAAGCCTGTCCTTGCGGCAACTATCGATCATATGATGGGGGCTGTGGAGACGACACGGGGAGGAAGGTATATTTTGCCTTCATTGCGGCTGATGTCATCGGATCTGGTGATTGATGAAATTGATGATTTCAATTCCAAGGATCTCATCGCCATAGCAAGGCTTGTTCATCTGGTGGGATTGTGCGGAAGAAATGTGGCGATCTCTTCAGCGACGATACCGCCTGATCTGGCGGAAGGGCTGTACAGGTCATATCAGGCAGGACTGAAAAGTTACAATTCCTTCTTTACGGGGAAAAAACAGTGTGCTCTTGTGCTTTGTGATGAGTTCAGGACAGATGTGGAACCGATGGACAGCGGGGATGATTCAGCTTATCGAAAGATTCACGATCGATTTATCCGTAAACGAGTGGAAAATCTGGGGAAAGAGCCGGTAAAGCGTAAGGGATATATACAGCCCTGCGGAGCGGAAGATAATGACACTGACGCTGCGAAAGAGACTTCCTATTTTGAAAATATAAGAGAAGCCATAGAAAAGCTGCATGAAAATCACCATGTCATTGATAAAAGAACAAAGAAGCGGATTTCTTTCGGTGTGGTTCGTGTGGCAAATATCACACCCTGTGTGAAAGTCAGCCTGTACCTCATGAAATGCGGATGGAGCGAGGGGAAAGCTGTCCGAGTGATGACTTACCACAGCAGGCAGATCCTTCTTCTCCGTCATGAGCAGGAGCGGTATCTGGACAAGGTGCTCACAAGAAAAACGCAGTCTGCCACAGTGGATTTTCAGGATGAAACCGTGCGGAAGCATCTGGACAGCACACCGGAGGAGAATATCATATTTATTCTTGTAGCAACACCAGTGGAGGAAGTCGGCCGTGATCATGACTTCGATTGGGCAGTGGTGGAGCCGTCGTCGTACCGATCCATCATACAGCTTGCCGGTCGTGTTCTTCGTCATCGTCAGCCGGTTTCAGGGACGCTTGAAAAAAAGAATATGGCAATCATGGCATATAATCTGAAAGCCTGGCAGGGAAAAGAGCCGGCTTACAGCAAACCCGGGTATGAAACCGAAAAGCGGAAATTGAACAGTTATGACATGCATGATCTTGTGGATGAAGAAGAGCTGGGCAGAAGGATTGATGCGGTACCGAGAATTTTAAAACCGGAAATGCTGGATAAGGAGCAATTCTGTCCGGATGATAAAAGATATTTCTCAAAACTCTCTGATCTGGAACATGCGAGCATGATGGATTTTAACTGCAAGGGAGATTGCGGGCCGCAGTGTATGCACGGATGGATGGAAGAATACTGGTGGATGACGGCACTTCCGCAAGGCTGCAGCCGCTTTCGTGAAAGTTATGGGGAAGAAATCAAGGCCTGCGCGGTGTATGAGGAGGGGAAACGAAAATTTCTTGTGTATGAGGGAAAGGAGAAGACTTTGCTTTCAGATAGTGTAGGAATTACCGACTACAGTGGTATGACAGAGGAAATGGAGGGACGGTTATGGCTTATTCGTGATTATGAAGCTGCCTTGAGGCGGTACGTATCAGATACAAGTGATGTGCCGCAGGATGTGCAGATGAATGAGATTTCCTGCAGATATGGAGAAATCACTATACCCTACGGGAGATCCAGTACAGTGGATGAATGGAAATATTCAGATCAGTTAGGTATGTTCAAGTTAACGGAAGAAAATAGACAGGAGGGATGATTTTGAGCGGGTTGACAGCGTACATATCGGAAGCGGCGGCAGGGAAAAAGAAAACGCCGCAGAAGTGGTTGGCGGATACGGTTTCTTTGCTTTCCAAATGCGATATGGCGACACATGTCGGGAAATTTACCCATCCCGATGTGAAAGTGTATTTGCAGAGAAAAAATAAAGCGGGACAAAATGCCTATGTACTGACGGAAAATGTGGACTGTGAAACGGATATCGTATATTCTTCTGCCGCTTACATGGGCGCAGCGAAATTACTGCTTTATGCATTGGACGACGGAAGATCATTATGGAAGCATATCTATGAAAATGATGAAAACGTTAGGAGAGAAGTAGAATCTTTGGGCGTATCTTTCGATACAATGAGACAGGAAGTGGAACGCATGATGGCGACTGCCGATCCGGCAGCGACGGACGGAAGGCTGCGGCAGATTTACTTTCCTGCCGGAGAAGGGACGTATCATCTGTTGACCGTATTGCCGTCCTCAAGCCTTCTGCAAGTGCTGAACGGCAGAAGCAGGAATATGAGGCAGCACAGGTTTGACTGCCGTAATGAGAAAAGCGAGTTTTATGGAAATGCATGTGATGAAATCATGGAGAGGACAGTCATCGGTTTTGGGGGAACGAAAGCGCAGAATATCAGCGCCTTTAATGCACGGGTAGCGGGAAAAGCGGATCTGCTCATGTCTATGCCGGCTCTGCTGGAAGGGGAAAAAATACGTCGTCCCCACCGTAATTTCCTTGAGGAAACAGTGCCATACCGGGCCTATTTCTTCCTGTTCCGAAATCTGCATGAGTTGTTTCTCATGAAACGGAATAATGCGGAAATTCGGAATAAGAGGGAAGCACTGGTCTGTGATCTGATTGATGTCATACTGCAGTCCTGTTATCGTTTACGGGAAGAGCCTGCCGGCTGGAGCAATAGCGAGGAGTTCCTTAATCTGCCGCAGATCCAGAAAATATGGCTTGATGAACAATATCGAGAGGAACGGACAGATGAATGGGCAAAGGAAACAGGGAAGTATTTTGCAAAATGGTTTATTTACAAATATAGAAGGATTAAAAAAGAACAGCGTGTATCATTGGGCGAGGAGGAAATGAAACATATCCGGCACGCAATGATAAAAGTGCTTATGGAGGAGGTGAGAAGTTTGTCATGAAAGCATATCTGCTTATATCCCATCTGCGGATTCATAATGCCAATGCCATGAGCAGTACCTTAACCATTGGAGTACCTGCTATGACAGCATGGCTCGGCGCAGTCCATGCACTGGAACGAAAGTTGGGAGAAAGGAGGGAGCCGGCTCTGGATGGGATACGACTTGTAAAAACAGCGGTATCATATCACAAGACGAATCTGCAGATTTATAAGGGCCCCGGAGACTATGTAAATTCTCTTGTGGGAACGGCAAATCCACTTAATGAAAAAGGGGAAAGACCGTCATTTATTGAAGATGCGAGAATCCATCTTTCCGTATCCCTTCTGATAGAAGTCGAAAGGGTAGATGGGAATAACATGGAATTATTGGAACAGGCAGTAAAGGAAATATTGCCCCGGATGAAAATGGCGGGGGGAGACATACTGGATATTAGAAAAATCCAAGTCATGCGTATAGATGAAGACAATCCTATATCAGTTAGGAAAGTAATTTTCACCCTTATGCCCGGTTATATACCTATTGAACGCAGGGATCTCATGGAAGCGAAAGAGCTGGAAGGAAAAGACAGTCTGGACAGGCTGCTTCACTATCTGAAAGTACATCAGATGGCAGAAAAAGATGAATCTGGTAAGGTAACAGACTGGAAATATGAAAAGGCGGCGGCTGGATGGATTGCGCCGCTTGCTGTAGGATTTAAAGGATTGTCTCTGCTGGGGAAAGTGAAAAATCAGCGGGATCCGGATACGCCCCATCGATTTGCAGAAAGCATAGTCACCCTTGGTGAATTTAAGATGGCTCATCGGTTCCGTGACATAGATGAAATGATGTGGCACTATGCCTATGAAGAAACCAATCAATTATATCTTTGTAAAAATAAGGAATGATCAGGAGGAAATGAAAATGGCGAAAAAAGAATCAAATCTGGCATCTGTACTTTCTTTTGAAAAGAAACTTGTTTTATCGGATGGTTATATGTATGGAACAACCTGGGAAAAAAGAAATGAAACAGTCCGTCCCGTTATGCTGGTAGAAAAATCTGTAAGAGGAACCATTTCCAACCGATTGAAGGATAGTGTAAAAAATGATCCCATGAAATTGAATGCGGAAGTGGAAAAAGCAAATCTGCAGACCGTAGACAGTGCTTCTATTTCTTTAAACGATGACACATTGAAATTATCCTTTACAATCAAAGTCCTTTCCGGTGTAGAGCATCCTTCTGCATGCAATAACGAAACTCATCATAAAAAGATAGAAGAAATAGGAAAGAAATTTATTGAGCAGAACGGATTTAAAGAGCTGTCAGCCCGCTATGCGATGAATATAGCTAATGGCCGCTTCCTTTGGAGAAATCGTGTAGGGGCAGAAAAAGCGGAGGTCATTGTATCCATAAAAGAAGAAAATAAAAAATGGATATTTAATATTTATGATTTCAGCTTGAAGGATTTTGATAAGAATCGTGAAAAAGTGGAAGAATTGGCATCCTCTATTGCTGAAACTCTCTGTGGAAAGAGGTCATCCCTTCTGATCGAAGTGGAAGCCTTCGCACTTATGGGGAAAGGACAGGAAATTTATCCCAGCGAAGAATTGATTCTTGATAAAGGAAAAGGCAAGAAGAGCAAGGTTCTTTACCAGGTAGACGGTACGGCCGCTATGCACTCGCAGAAACTCAGCAATGCCATCAGAACCGTCGACACATGGTATCCCAAGGAAGAGGGCAGACGGATACCGATTGCCATTGAACCCTATGGTGCGGTCACCACTCTTGGGAAAGCCTACCGTACCCCAAAAGAGAAAAAAGATTTTTATACCCTGTTTGATCAGTGGTCAACCGGCAGTGAACCGGACGATGAAAATGACAAAAACTATGTCATGGCTGTTCTCGTCCGCGGCGGTGTTTTTGGTCAGAGCGAAAAGGAATAAGCCATGGAATACTATCAGGAAATCACCTTGCTCCCATGTGCGGAAGTATCGCTTGCCTTCCTTTGGACCAAAGTGTTTACCCAGCTCCATATTGCTTTTGCAGATGAAAAAAATAAAAGCGGACATAACCCCTATGCCGTTTCATTTCCCGAGTACAGGGAAACAGATCTGGGAGAAAAAATCCGTGTCTTTGCGGAAACACAAGAATTGGAAAGACTCAACCTGTCTAAAGTACTGGGACGCCTCCTTGATTATGTGCACTGTACAAGCATAAGGAAAGTGCCGGAAAGAAAAATACAGGAAAGAAAAACTTATGCCGTATATAGCAGGTACCAACCTGAGGGCTCAATCCGGGTAAAAGCGAAACGCTATGCAAAAAGGCATCCGGGAGTAACGATCGAAGAGGCTGCCCGGCTTCTGCAAGGAAAGAGAAAATCTGTCAGACTGCCGTACATACAGATGAAAAGCCTTTCCCGCGGAGGAACATTTAGCCTTTTTATAAAAAAGCGGGTAGAAGAAGAATATGCCTTGACAGAATGCGGATCCTATGGTTTAAGTAATAACAGAACCGTTCCGGAATTTTAACCCAAATTTTTACGGCGTTTGAAAAATGCGATTAAATCAATATATTTCAAAGCAGGAATAAATTTGGGTCAAAGTGGAAAAAAGATGTATAAGCGCACGTGCTGTCGGATTCTTTTTCCGCTCCGGCATCGTTAACTGCCGCATAGGTAGTTTAGAAATGTATGACGCCTTGTGGGATTTAAAAATAAAAGTTAACTGCCGCATAGGTAGTTTAGAAAAAAATCATCATGTAATCCAATAAGTAGTGCATGTTAACTGCCGCATAGGTAGTTTAGAAATCTTTCCATCCGTCAGTTGCACTAAACTCTTCGTTAACTGCCGCATAGGTAGTTTAGAAAATCGTTCAAATAAAATTTCATTTTTTCTTTTCGTTAACTGCCGCATAGGTAGTTTAGAAATCAAGCGCTGCATTTTCGGCTGCTCTTTTTTTGTTAACTGCCGCATAGGTAGTTTAGAAAAAAAAAGGTTCTCTGTAAAAAAGAAAGGATGTGTTAACTGCCGCATAGGTAGTTTAGAAATTCGTCTTTTGCAAGAGAAAGAGTTGTCAGCAGTTAACTGCCGCATAGGTAGTTTAGAAATGCACGGATTAATCTGGCGCGGAGTTCATTGGGTTAACTGCCGCATAGGTAGTTTAGAAACCTGATCAATACGTGAAAATGCCGCATCAATCGTTAACTGCCGCATAGGTAGTTTAGAAAATGTAAGCAGGTCATCAACCGAGATGGTTTCAGTTAACTGCCGCATAGGTAGTTTAGAAAATCGAAAGCACTCCGGTAGTTAAAATGCCATCGTTAACTGCCGCATAGGTAGTTTAGAAACAGGCCAGTCGTAGCCGTCAAGCGCTTTTCCGGTTAACTGCCGCATAGGTAGTTTAGAAATGATAGTTCATTTTTACACCCCATTTTCTAAAGTTAACTGCCGCATAGGTAGTTTAGAAAACCTCATACCAAATTCGACACTGCCAGGGCCTGTTAACTGCCGCATAGGTAGTTTAGAAATGTCCGCAGGTACTATCCGCAGGGAAGCTACAGTTAACTGCCGCATAGGTAGTTTAGAAAATACGATAAAGACTTCACTTTCTTTCAGTTTTGTTAACTGCCGCATAGGTAGTTTAGAAACAACGCAAACCAAGCACTTCACCTCTCCGCATGGTTAACTGCCGCATAGGTAGTTTAGAAAACTCACCATCAAATCCGAGTTCAGATCCCTTCGTTAACTGCCGCATAGGTAGTTTAGAAAATGTATCAGGAATAGCCCCCCGGCATGTGAAAGTTAACTGCCGCATAGGTAGTTTAGAAATTCACCTTTCCGTTATTAGCCGCTCTGATTTCGTTAACTGCCGCATAGGTAGTTTAGAAAAAGAAATCGGCAAATTGCTGATTAGAGTTAAAGTTAACTGCCGCATAGGTAGTTTAGAAACCATGCTCATTATTTTATATACCTCATAACAGGTTAACTGCCGCATAGGTAGTTTAGAAATCTTTTCTTTTTGCGTTTACGTAAATAGTATAGTTAACTGCCGCATAGGTAGTTTAGAAAAGGCAACCGTGATAAACGGGACGGGTTTCTGTGTTAACTGCCGCATAGGTAGTTTAGAAAAATTAGCGCTGCCAGCTTATCTGGATCATTTGGTTAACTGCCGCATAGGTAGTTTAGAAAAGCCATTTCACTATAACGCATACCTGTATTTCGTTAACTGCCGCATAGGTAGTTTAGAAAATTGTCTAATTCTCCTTTTTATCAAATACCTAGTTAACTGCCGCATAGGTAGTTTAGAAATACATAACCGAATGGCAGCTTGATAGACTTGAGTTAACTGCCGCATAGGTAGTTTAGAAAAGTCTCTTATGCGTGGCGGCTCTAAATTTTGGGTTAACTGCCGCATAGGTAGTTTAGAAAAAAAAGATGACGGCGGACTTGGGCATGTGGAAGTTAACTGCCGCATAGGTAGTTTAGAAAACTCCT
>ENA-OPWR01001907-OPWR01001907.1-human-gut-metagenome-genome-assembly--contig:-NODE-1907-length-15111-cov-2.435507_pt1 | contig 15111 bp, 12 predicted proteins | sample MGYA00241507_ERZ502006 | MGnify/ENA primary metagenome ERZ502006 (study PRJEB25962, sample SAMEA2043041) | human gut metagenome | biome: human gut; feature: human-associated habitat; material: faeces...
GAGCACTTGACTTTTAATCAAGTTGTCCGGGGTTCGAATCCCCGATGTCTCATTAAAAATGCCTCTCTTAAAGAGGCGTTTTTTAATGTCAGACATCGTAGGAATCGAACTCCGGACAACGGAGTTGACCGGGGCGTAGACCGAGGAAAATATGTGGGTATTATATGCATTTGGATCCGCATTTTTTGCGGGTATAACATCAATACTGGCAAAGTGTGGTATCAAAAAAACTGATTCAAACGTAGCAACTGCAATCAGGACAATTGCAGTTTTGATTTTTTCATGGATTATGGTATTTGTGGTTAAAGCGCAGGGGCAGATTACAGCTGTGTCAGCAAAGACATGGATATTTCTGATGCTTTCAGGAGTCGCTACCGGAGCCTCATGGCTTTGTTATTTTAAAGCACTTCAGCTTGGCGATGTAAACAGAGTGGTGCCGATTGATAAATCAAGCACAATACTGACCATTATACTTGCATTTATCTTTTTTAAAGAGGAGATAAACGTACTCAGGCTGGTATGTGTGGTGCTTATAGCAATTGGAACGTATATGATGATCACCAAAAAGGAGATATCACAGGAAGAGCAGAATAAGGCCAGGGGTTCCCATGGATGGCTGTTTTATGCAGTGCTGTCTGCTGTTTTTGCCAGCTTCACCTCAATACTGGGAAAGGTCGGCATAGAGGGAATCAATTCTAATCTGGGAACTGCAATAAGGACGATAGTGGTGCTTATTATGGCTTGGATAGTGGTATTTGCCACAGGAAAACAGCACACCATAAAGCATATAGAGAAAAAAGAGCTTGGCTTTATCTGCCTTTCGGGACTTGCAACAGGCGGCTCATGGCTTTGCTATTACAAGGCACTGCAGGACGGACTTGCGAGTGTCGTAGTGCCTATAGATAAGCTGAGCATAGTTGTGTCAATTGTGTTTTCATATTTCGTATTTAAGGAAAAGCTGACGATTAAATCCTTTACAGGACTGGTGCTCATCATAGCAGGAACATTGATTATGCTGGTTTAAATATATAAAAACATCTTGACGTTTTTCTGTTTTTCTATTATCATTGTTAACCGAGGAAATATTTATAGTTGACAATTATAACGGATGATATGTATTATAATGATACTTATTAAATGAGAGAAGAAATACAGGACACGAAGGAGATTAAAATGGATCCAATAACACTGGCACAGGAGATAATAGACGGAAGAAGAATCACAAGGGATGATGACCTATCATTTTTCCTTACATGTGATTTAGACGAGCTGTGTAAGGGCGCAGATATGATCAGGGAGAAGTTTATCGGTGACAAGGTAGATTTGTGCTCGATAATAAACGGAAGAAGCGGAAAATGCCCTGAGGACTGCAAATACTGTGCGCAGTCAGCACATAATCATACAAATTGTGAGGTTTATGATTTTTTACCTGAGGAAAAGATACTTGAGGCTTGCAGGATGAATGAGAGAGAGGGTGTAGACCGTTTCTCGATAGTTACAGCGGGAAAAGCGCTGACAGGTGAGGAATTTGACAAGGCAATACATGCATATGAGACTATGAAAAGAGAGTGTAAGATTGATTTATGTGCATCAATGGGCTTTCTTTCAGCAGAGCAGCTTCACAGACTGCACGAGGCAGGTGTCAGCAGCTATCACCACAATATAGAGACCTCAAAGCGTAATTTCCCCAATATATGCACCACACATACCTATGATATGAAGATTGAGACGCTTAAAAAGGTGAAGGCAGAGGGCATGTATGCGTGCTCAGGCGGCATCATCGGAATGGGTGAGACCTGGGAGGACAGGCTTGATATGGCAGTAAGCCTTGCAGAGGTAGGAGTGGATTCCATTCCGCTTAATGCGCTTATGCCGATTGCAGGCACTCCGCTTGAGGGACTTGAGCATATCAGTGAGCCTGATATACTGCGTACAGTGTCATTTTTCAGATATATAAATCCAAAGGCTGACATACGTCTCGGAGCCGGTAGGGCGCTGCTTACAAATGACGGGGAGCTTGCATTCAAGTCTGGAGCATCAGCCACAATTACAGGAAACATGCTTACGACAGTAGCGTGTGCCACAATCAGAAGTGACAAGGAAATGCTTGAGGGCATGGGCAGGAATGTGACACCTGAGTACATGAAATAAAGGTAATTATTCAGAATATAAAATATGTCAAAGATGCGTAAACTAGTATTAGTTTTGCGCATCTTTTTTAGTACAAATGACAGGTTTGGTTGCGGGGTGAAAAAAATTATTATATAATGAAAAAAATGTAATTTAAGGGATTTATCCGGTATAGCATGGAACATGAATAGGAGCGAATTAATATATTTCATTGAAAAATAAGAGGTTACGGGGGAAATATGTACAACGATAAAGGTAATACAAAATATCTGAAGCTGTTAAAACAAAATTATTCATCAAGTCAGGATGTAATCAGGGAGATAGTCAATCTATCTGCTATTATAAACCTGCCAAAGGGCACGGAGTTTTTCCTGAGTGATATACATGGCGAGTATGAGGCTTTTTTACATATCATGAACAACTGCTCAGGTGTGATAAAGGAAAAGGTGGATTTGATTTTCAAGGATACGATTTCTGATTATGACAGACAGGAGCTTTGCACGCTCATATACTATCCAAGAGAGAAAATGGCCCTGCTTGATGAACAGGGAAAGATAGACAGTGACTGGTATGCTATGACGTTAAATCAGCTTATACTTGTCGCAAAGCTGCTCTCATCAAAGTACACCAGGTCGAAGGTCAGAAAGGCTCTGCCTGAGGAATATGCGTACATCATCGATGAGCTTTTGCATGCGCAGGAGGATGAGGATGCAAACCAGGTCAGATATCACAAGCAGATATTAAAGACTATAATTGATTTGGAGGATGCGGATGAGTTTATAATCGCTTTGTCTGCACTGATTAAGAGGCTTGCTGTTGACCATCTGCACATTGTGGGAGATGTATTTGACAGAGGAGGAAGCGCGGATAAGATTCTCGATCTGCTTTATGATTATCACTCTCTTGATATCGAGTGGGGCAATCACGACATTCTCTGGATGGGGGCGGCATGTGGAAATGATGCATGTATATGTAATGTCATCCGCAACAATCTGAAATACAACAATGTGGAAATTCTTGAGAATGCCTACGGAATAAGCTTACGACAGCTAATGCTGTTTGGCATGAAAACATATGGTATAGAGGATGGAATTGAGGCTGCAAGGGCGGCCATCACAGTAATGCTTTTTAAGCTTGAGGGGCAGCTTATACTTGCACATCCCGAGTATGAGATGGGAAACAGGCTGATGCTTGACAGGCTGGACGAGCTGCAGGATGTAGGAGTGGACAGAAAGCGCTTTCCAACCGTTGATGATGAGAGACCCTACGCACTAAGTGACGAGGAGACTGTCATCATGAGAAAGCTGCACAGACAGTTTGTGACAGGACAGCGCCTGCACAAGCATGTCAGATTTTTGTATGATAAGGGCGGCATGTACAATGTATACAATGGCAACCTGCTCTATCATGGCTGTGTTCCGGTTGATAGCAACGGAGCCTTTGATAAGCTGTATATTGATGGTGAATTTTATCACGGAAGGGCGTTGCTTGACAAATGTGATGAGAAGGCAAGGGCTGCGTATGTGGACAATCCTTATAAGGATGATGTGGACTTTATGTGGTTTTTGTGGGGAGGAGAAAAATCACCGCTGTGCGGCAGAAGGCTTAAGACCTTTGAGATGGAATATGTTACAGACAAGAGCATGTGGGAAGAGCCTTCTAACCCATATTACAGCAGGTATTACGATAAGAGCTTCTGCTGTCAGATACTGCACGAGTTCGGGCTGTATGATGATGATGCGCATATCATAAATGGACATACACCGGTTCACGCAATAGAGGGAGAGAACCCTGTCAGGGCCAATGGCAAGCTGTTTGTGATAGATGGAGGCTTCTGCCGTGCGATGAACAAGAAAACCGGTATCGCCGGCTATACACTGATTTACAATTCACATGGTCTAAGGCTCAAGGCACACACGCCTTTTACATCGGTGGAGGATGCCCTGATAAATAATACTGACATAGAGACATCATCAGAGGTCGAGGAAAATGATAAGAGACGTATGCTTGTGAAGGATACCGATATAGGGAAGAGGCTTATTGGAGAGATTGATGATCTGCACAAGCTTCTTGAGAACTACAGGAGGCTGTAGGGAACATATTAGACTGTAGGGTACGTATGGAACCTGACCTTGACAAATAAGTTATAAAGAGTTATAAAAAGAATACAAAGTTATAAAGAGTTATAAAAATTATTAAAAGTTATAAAGAGTTATAAAACAGGAGCGCAGAGATGAAAAATAATCCCTTTTCATTATCATTTGGCAAGGAACCGGTCAGTTTAATTAACCGTAATGTTCAGTCTTATGAAATAATTGATACATTTGAGGATGAAAACCCTACTTACCAGGTTTGTATGATTACAGGAGTCAGAGGCTCAGGGAAAACTGTAATGCTCACAGAAATCAATAAAACTTTTAGGGCAGAGGAAGACTGGATTGTTATCGATCTGAGCCCTGAACGTGATTTATTACAATCATTTGCTGCAAATCTGAGCAATTATCCAAGTTTGTCAGAGGTTTTTCGTGAAGCTAAAATAAATCTGTCATTCTTAGGGCTGGGCGTTGAAATAGAAGGTGTTTCTCCGATTACCGATTTAAATGTGGCAGTGACGAGGATGCTTGAAAAGATTAAAAAGAAGCGTAAGAGAGTTCTTGTAACAATAGACGAGGCTGTATGTAATGATACAATGAAAGAGTTTGTCAGCCTGTTTCAGATATATATGAGACAGGATCTTCCGGTATTTTTGCTTATGACAGGTCTTTATGAGAATATTTATGAGCTTCAGAATGAAAAAACGCTCACATTTTTGTACAGGGCACCTAAAATTGAGCTTCGTCCGTTGAATATAGGCATGATAGCTGAAAAATACAAGTCTATTTTTGAATTGACGGATGAGGAAGCTACAGAGATGGCTAAAGAGACGAGGGGATATCCGTTTGCCTTCCAGGTACTGGGGTATCTTTGTTTTAAGCATAATACCGGATGGCATAATGTATTACCTGAATTCAGTCAGTATCTGGAGGAATATGTATATGAAAAGATATGGAGTGAGCTGTCAAAAGGTGATAAGGAATTGTTGGTTGCTATGGCAAAAACCAATGACACCAAAGTGGAAGCAATACGAAAGACTATAAAAAAGGCATCAAACAGTTTCAGTGTATACAGGAACAGGCTTATAAAAAAAGGCTTGATTATTTCACCGGAGTATGGACATTTGGAGTTTACACTCCCAAGGTTCAAAGAATTTGTGTTGTGTAGATAATTATTGCACTGTCGGGATATAACCGGCAGTGTTTTTTTTGTGTAAATGATTCAATTTAAATCTATGTAAAAAATTACATAAAAAGTAATAAATCACAAAAATGCGTATACAAAACTACAAAATGTAAAACCATTTACATTGCTGTGTGCATTGGTTATAGTATGTGTGTAAATAAGAAACGCAAATAAATCTGGCCGGATATATTGCAATAAATAGAATGAGAAAAGGAGATACTATCATGAAAAAGTATAACGTATGTATTGTAGGTGGAGGAAGCACATATACACTTGGATTTTTAAAATCATTTGCACGTATGCAGGAGGAGTTTCCATTAAATAAGCTCGTATTATTTGATATTGACGGCGAGAGACAAAAGCCAATCGGACAGTATGGAGACATCATGTTTGCAGAGAGATATCCTGAGCTTGATTTTTCTTACACAACAGATCCAAAGGAAGCTTACCAGGATATGGATTTCATCTTTATGCAGATGCGTGCCGGTGGACTTCATATGCGTCAGAAGGATGAGCATATTCCACTCAGCTTTGGCAAGGTAGGACAGGAGACATGTGGAGCAGGCGGAATGGCATACGGACTTCGTTCATGTGTAGACATGATTGAGGCTGTTCACCAGATTCGTGAGTACTCACCTGAGGCATGGATACTTAACTACTCTAACCCGGCTGCAATCGTTGCAGAGGCACTCAGAAGAGAGTTCCCTGATGATAAGAGAATCCTCAATATCTGTGACCAGCCTGAGAATGTAGTTCGTTCGACAAGTCGTCTGTTAGGCTGCGACTGGGGCGATCTTGATCCTGTATACTTCGGCTTGAACCATTATGGATGGTTTACACATATGTATGACCGCAAGACAGGAGAGGATTTACTTCCAAAGATTCGTCAGATTGTAAAGGAAAAAGGCTTCCTTCCACAGGATGCAGAGCAGCGTGATCAGTCATGGCTTGATACATATGGCTTTGTACAGACAATGATGGAGGATTTCCCGGATTACCTTCCTAATACATATGACGGATATTACCTGTACCCTGAGTACAAGACAAGCCATTTAAACCCTGAATATACACGTGCGGATGAGGTAATTGCAGGCCGTGAGAGTCGTGTATTTAAAGAGGCTGCTGAGGTAATTAAAGCAGGAAAGCTCGGAGACAAATTCCATGCTATCTCAGATGCCCACGCAGAGATGATGATTAAGGTTGCAGAGGCTATTGCATTCAATACATTAGGACGTTTCATCCTTATCGTTGAAAATAATGGTGCTATTGCAAACATGCAGGATGATGCAATGGTTGAGGTAGTTTGTGAGCTTGGTATCAACGGACCACGTCCTATGAGCGTTGGAAATATCCCACAGTTCTACCTTGGACTTCTTGTACAGCAGGTTTCATGCGAGAAGCTTCTCGTAGACGCATATTATGAGCATTCTTATCAGAAAGCGCTTGAGGCATTTACACTTAACCGTCTTATCAATGACGCTAAGGTGGCAAGAAAGATTCTTGATGCTCTTATTGAGGCAAACAAAGGAATGTGGCCTGAATTAAAATAATGTATTGCGTGAAAAACTTTAGGATAGGGATGGGTAAAATATATGAAAAGTAAAATAATGAAGTTCTTCTCCGATTTAGGAAGAAGCCTTATGATGCCGGTCGCTGCACTTGCAGCGTGTGGTATCATACTGGGAATCACATCTGCACTGCTTAAAACGCAGGTGCAGGATGCCGTACCATTTTTGACCGCATCGGTACCGCTTTTTATCATAACAACACTTAATAAGGTATCGGGCATTGTATTTACCCTTTTGCCGGTTCTGTTTGCTATTTCTATAGCATTTGGTCTGGCTAAAGAGGATAAGGGAGTTGCAGCATTTGCCGGTTTTATCGGATATTACACATTTCTGGTTGCCAGCAGCTGTATGATATCAACAGGAATAATGGATTTCAGTGCCATGAAAATATCAAATATTCTTGGCGTGGATACCGTTGATATGGGAGCTCTTGCCGGAATAATGGCTGGTCTTGTGACAGCAAAGCTGCATAACAAGTATCACAAGGTACAGTTTCCAGCAGCAATAGCATTTTATGGAGGCAAGCGATTTGTTGCCCTTGTTGTTCTTGTGTCAATGACAGTAATAGGACTTGTGATGCCTCTTATCTGGGCTCCGATTTCTGTTGGAATTGACGGACTTGGAAGAATTATCCGTTCATCAGGTGCGTTTGGAGTATTTATTTTTGGAACACTGGAGAGATTGCTGATTCCTACAGGTCTTCATCATGTGCTTAACTCATTGTTCAGAACCACGGCAATCGGTGGTACATACCATGGAGTAGAGGGCTGTCTGAATATTTTCTTACAGTTTTTGGATCAGGCACCTCTTTCTGATATGAAGCCATATACACAGTTTTTGGGACAGGGAAAGATGCCTTATATGCTGTTTGGTCTTCCAGCAGCAGCACTTGCTATTTACCGTACAACACCTCAGGATAAGAAGGCAAAGGTAAAGGCACTCATGATTGCCGGCGTGGCAGCATGTTTTGTTTCAGGTATTACAGAGCCACTTGAGTTCTCATTTATGTTTATAGCACCGGCATTATTTGTTTTCCATGCTATCATGGGTGGTATTTCATTCATGCTCATGTCATTGCTTGGAGTAATTGTTGGTAACACGGGTGGTGGATTTATCGACTTCCTGCTATGGGGAGTATTCCAGCCGGGCTCACACTGGTACTGGGTAATAGTTGTCGGAATACCATATGCATTTATTTACTATTTTGTATTCAAATGGTATCTGTCAAGAAAGAAGATTGTAGTCAGCGTATCAGATGATGATGATTCTGATGCAAAGTCAGATGAAAAGACAAATGAAGGCAAGAAGTCAGGCTCTAATAAGACAGCATTGCAGGTTATTGCAGGACTTGGCGGAATGGCGAATATCGTAGTTGTAAACAACTGTATTTCAAGACTGCGTGTTGATGTAAAGGATATGTCGCTTATTAATGAGGAAACACTTAAGAAAACAGGCTCACTCGGTATTGTAAAGACAAGTGATACACACATTCAGGTGGTTTACGGACCAAAGGTTGAGAAAATAGCTGATGCTGTGCGCGCGGCACTAAATGATAAGGACTGCGCAGCTGAAGTGGAAAAGGTACAGGATGAGAAGCCGAAGAGTACGGTTATTATTTCAAGCCCTATGACAGGCTTAGCCGAGAATCTGTCAAAAGCACCTGATGAGGCATTTGCAAATAAGCTGATGGGTGATGGTGCGGTTGTCACACCAAAAGACGGAACGGTTGTTGCCCCTGATGACGGAACGGTATTATTCGTATTCGATAAAAAGCATGCGATAGGCTTTGCAACCGATTCAGGCGTCAGTATGATAATTCACGTAGGTATTGACACTGTCAAGCTTGATGGAAAGGGCTTTGATGTAAAGGTGGAAACAGGAGCACATGTAAATAAGGGTGATGTGCTTATGCAGCTTGATCTGGATTTTCTCAGGGAAAATGCACCATCTATAGCATCTCCTGTTATTTGTACAGAGCTCAAGGAAAATCAGAGCATCAGACTTATAAACGAAGGCGAAATCAAGGCAGGTGAACCGCTGTTTGCTATCGATACATACTAAAAATTAAAAGCAGATATAACATTAAAAGCTAAATGAAAAGAGCAGGAAAATTGCAAATGATTTTCCTGCTCTTTATTAAAAAAAACTTATTTTTGGGTTAAAATATATTCGATAATAATCTGGACAAATACAAATGCTGTCATTTTAGTGCGCAGATGCGTGTTTTCGGATGGAAGCTCCGGCGCAGTGATGCAGATGTCAGATGCTGCCAGAAGCGAAGAATCAATATCGACGCTTGAAATCCATATGATTTTCACATTCTTTGTATGGCAGCGCTTTGCGATAGGCTCATATATTTCCTTTTCTCCATAATTTGTAAATAAAATCAAGGTTGCATTTTCGGGGAAAGAGACTGATATTGCTAAAAGAAAGTCAATCCAGTCAATATATATGCATGGAATATCTATCGCATTGAACATGGAGTACAAATATCTAGCGGGCAGAGAGGAAAGACCGCGACCATATATATAAAGGGAGTCGCTTTGAGTTACCTCCTTGCATATGGTTTCAAGCTGCGCTGAATCAAGTCCGTCAATAAAATCCTTAAGTATGGAGGTATGATGCTGCATAACGCTCCAGGTGGAAAATCCGGTTGATTCTCTTGAGGCCTTTCTCAGGGAGTATTTTAGTTCGTTGAAGCCATTGAATCCGATTTTCTGGCAGAATCTGACTATTGTAGCATTTGAGATAAATAAATCCTTACATATGTCATTTAAGGACATGTATGGAAGGCTCTTTTCATGGGCTATAAAATACTCAAGTATGAGCAGCTCGTTTTCCGAGAAGTCTGTGGTATCAATCTGATGCAGAAGGTTCATTGCTGTTATCTCCTTTCCTTTGCAGGTTGAAATACTCCATGAATGAGCTTATTACAAAGAAGGAGCCAAGACGTGAGGTGAAATCGGCGCCTTCATATTCACGGGGCTTTGAAAAAAACCTTAGATTATAATCAGATACTTCAGCCAGGTCATTATTTTCTATGGATGAGATTGAGATTACAATCATGCCATGCAGTCGGGCTTCCTTAGCCAGATTTAAGGTGGGCTCAAAGCGTCCTGAATTGCTTATAAAAACAAAAACATTTCCCTTATCCACGGTCTGTATAAAGTGGTGTGCGGCCTTGGCAGCAGTGGTTTTGTATATTTTCTGGCAGCCTGATAAAAAAAGCATGCTTTCCAGATAGCTGACTGCAATGTCTGTAAGTCCGGCAGGACTGTGCAGGTAGATAGGACGGTTTTCTGAAAAAAGCCTTGCAATCTGAAACATGTCATCTGAATTGAGCAGGCTCACAGTGCTGTCCATTGAGTCTTTGATAGTATTCTTGATTATATCAAGTGATTTATCAGAGCCTTTGATCTTGTTATTGTCCTCATTATCAGAGCTTTTAAGGAAATATTTAAACTCCGAAAAGCCACTGAAGCCAAGCTTCCTGCAGAAGCGAAGTATCGTTGAGGTGGAATAGTTAAGCTCATTGGCAAACTGCTGGATGCTGATAGATGAAATGTTATCTGAATGATCATGTACATATTGCAGTATATCAAGCTCCTTGGTTGAAAGGGACTGCAAAGGAATGTTGAGGTTTAGCTTCAAAATAAGCACCCTCCCTTCTTGGAATTACACATTTTATTTATAGACTATGATAACATCCGAAGTAGCAAATGTAAAATAAAAGTGAATGTATGAGATTAAAATAGAAGATTGAAATAGAATATTTACAGTGGTAAAATCTACACATGAAATGAAAAGGAGCAGCATATGCCATACAACTATGAAAAAGTAAATCAAAAGCTTCTGGTTCCACAGATTGAGGATCAGCTTGTAATGTATATACAGCATGAGAATATTGGAATTGGCGCAAAGCTTCCCAGTGAGTACAAGCTGGCTGAGATATTCGGAGTGGGCAGGAGTACGATAAGGGAGGCTGTAAAAAGTCTGGTTACGAAAGGGATGCTTGAGGTGAAGAGAGGCTCCGGCACATTTGTGAAGTCCACGGAGATAGTGGTTGATGATCCGCTTGGCTTAGCACAGTTTGAGGACAAGTATCGTCTGGCGATGGAGCTTTTTGAGGTGAGGATGCTGCTTGAGCCTGATGTAGCTGCAGTGGCATGCCAGAAGGCAACAGAAGAGGACAAAAAGCGTATAAAGAGTCTGTGTGATGAAGTGGAGCAGCTGTATCTGTCGGGGCAGAACCATATAAAAAAGGATATGGAGTTTCATGAGACGATAGCCAGATGCAGTGGAAATAGAGTTGTTGAGGTACTGATTCCGATTATTCTAACAGCTATTACGACGTTTGCAAATCTGACACACAGAAAGCTGATCAACGAGACAATTGATACACACAGGGCAATAACCGATGCTATTTTAAGTGGAGACACCATGGGTGCAAAGTGTGCCATGATAATGCATCTCACATACAACAGACAGACTATTATAGACATGTCAGAGCAAAATAAAACTTGTCAGACAAGTTAGCTTAAACTTACCACGAGAATTAAATAAAATACACTAAAAACCAGTCATGTTAAACAGACATGACTGGTTTTTTTTGTTACTTTTGTGGAAAAAACTTGTAGATTTGAAACAACTTGATATGAAGTATTTAAGATTATATACTTTAGATAGATACAAAAGACGTCTGATGTATGTAGGGAACAACGTATAACAATTTAATGTTATGGAGGAAGAAAAAATGAGTGAAGCAGCGACATTAGATCCAACCCGATTGGTGATAGCCGCGATAATCGGATTAGCTCTGTTATTAGTTTTAATTATCAAATTCAAGGTTCATGCAATGATTTCCATATTGCTTGGAGCGATAACAATCGGTGTTGTGGCAGGTATGCCTCTTACCGAGATTGTAACAGCGGTAAATGATGGTATCAGTAATACTTTAAAGGGCATAGCACTGCTTGTAGGACTGGGCTCCATGTTTGGAGCAATACTGGAAGCGTCCGGCGGAGCACAGACACTTGCCGTTACAATGGTGAAAAAGTTTGGCGATGAAAAAGCCGCATGGGCACTTGGAGTAACCGGTTTAATTATAGCAATGCCGGTATTCTTTGACGCAGGACTTATTATCCTGATACCACTTGCATTCTCGCTTGCAAAGAGAACAAAGCGTTCCACACTGTTCTATGCGATACCTCTTTTAGCAGGACTTGCAGTCGGACATGCATTTATACCGCCTACACCGGGTCCTGTACTTGTGGCAACAATGCTCAATGTAGATTTAGGATGGGTAATACTTGTCGGTATAGCGTGTGGAACAGTTGCAATGATTATTGCAGGACCTGTATGGGGTTCGATTTGTGGAAAAAAATACATGGTTCCGGTTCCGGAGCATGTAGCAAGTCAGGAGGACATAGATGAATCTAAGCTTCCTAAGTTCAGCACAATCGTACTTATCATAGCAATTCCGCTTGTGCTTATCATTTTCAAGTCACTCGCAGGTGTTATCCCTGCAATGGCACCGGTAGCACCAGTATTTACATTCCTTGGCGAGCCGTTTGTGGCACTGCTTATTGCAACAATCGTGGCAATGCTTGTGCTTGGAAAGAGACATGGCTACAGCATGGAGGAGCTTGAAAAAATCATGACAAAGTCTCTTGAGCCGACAGGACTTATCTTACTTGTAACAGCCTGTGGTGGAGTGCTCAGATATGTATTGCAGTACTCAGGACTCGGAGATTTGATTGGAAATGCAGTTGCATCTGCTAATTTACCAATAGTGCTTGTAGCCTTTATTGTAGCTGCGCTCGTACGAATCTGTGTTGGTTCAGCAACAGTTGCAATGACCATGGCAGCAGGAATCATAGCTGCAATGCCTGGAATATCAGAGCTGCCACCGCTATATCTGGCATGTGTTGTCGCAGCAGTAGCAGGAGGCTCAACAGTATGTTCACATTTCAACGATTCAGGCTTCTGGCTTGTTAGATCACTCGTTGGTGTGGATGAGAAAACAAATCTGAAGACATGGACAATCATGGAGACACTGGTTGGCTTCAGCGGATTTGTAGTAGCGTTTATTATTTCATTATTCGTATAGAAGAAAGGACACAGATATGCTTAGAAGTGAAGAAGTAAGAAAACTTGCACCTGAGATGGACCCACTCAGAATGGGTATGGGATGGAAGGTCAGTGACTTGTCTAAGCCACAGATAATGATTGAAAGCACATATGGAGACAGCCATCCGGGCTCAGCTCACCTGAACAAATTTGTAGAGGAGGCTGTAAAGGCCGTGGATGAAAACGGCGGAAAAGCAGCCAGATATTATGCAACAGATATGTGTGACGGAATCGCACAGGGACATGACGGAATCAACTATTCACTGGCACACCGTGATGCTATCACCAACCTTGTTGAGGCACAGGCCAATGCAACAGTATTTGACGGTGGAGTGTTTATCGCAAGCTGTGACAAGGCAATGCCTGCCATGCTCATGAGTATAGGAAGATTAAAGGATATGAGTGCGATTATGGTGACAGGCGGAGTCATGGAAGCACATGAGTTGCCAAAGAAATATATCGTAGATGATCCTGCCTGCAAGATTAATGAGCTTCTGACACTCGAGCAGATTGGTAAATTTGATGCATGGGAGAAAACCGGTGTCATCCCTAACGAGCAGTTGGATTATTACAAGCACAATGCATGCCCAAGCTGTGGAGCCTGCTCATTCATGGGAACAGCATCTACAATGCAGATTATGGCAGAGGCACTTGGACTTATGCTTCCGGGTACAGCACTCATGCCATCCACAGCACCTGAGCTTAAGGAGGCTTCATACAATGCAGGGAAGCAGCTTATGGAGCTCATAGCAAAGGGCATCACAGCAAAGGATATTGTTACAAAGGAAAGCTTTGAGAATGCAATCATGGTTCATGCGGCTATCTCAGGTTCTACAAATGCAACTATGCATTTACCTGCAATTGCACATGAGTTTGGCATCCGGATAGATGCGGATACATTTGACAGACTGCACAGAGGTGCACATTATCTGCTAAACATCCGTCCTTCGGGAGACTGGCCGGCACAGTACTTCTACTATGCTGGAGGCGTGCCTAGAGTGATGGAGGAGATAAAGAGCATGCTCCACCTTGATGTGATGACAGTCACAGGAAAGACTCTCGGCGAGAACTTAGAGGAGCTTAAGAAGAACGGCTTCTACGAGCACTGTGACGAGATACTCCGTGAGAAGTCAAAGATTTTTGGAAGAGCAATTGACAGAGAGGATATCATCCATTCCTTTGACAATGCCAAGGGAACAGACGGAAGTATTGCAATTCTTAAAGGAAATCTGGCACCTGAGGGCTGTGTAATAAAGCATACAGCATGTCCTAAGGAGATGTTTAAGGCAGTGCTTAACGCTAAGCCGTATGACTGCGAGGAGGCATGTATCAGTGCCGTATTAAATGGGGAGGTAAAGCCGGGAGATGCCGTATTTATCAGATACGAGGGACCAAGAGGCAGCGGAATGCCTGAGATGTTCTACACAGGCGAGGCAATCTGCGCAGATCCAAAGCTTGCTTCAAGCGTGGCACTCATCACCGACGGAAGATTCTCCGGTGCATCAAGAGGTCCGGTTATCGGACACGTATCACCTGAGGCAGCTGTAGGCGGACCTATAGCATTAGTTGAAGAGGGAGATATTATTAAGATAAATATTCCTGAAATGACACTTAATGTAGATGTTTCAGATGAAGAAATGGCAAAGAGAAAAGAAGCATGGACACCTAAAGAGCCAAAGGTTAAGACAGGTTATCTTGCAAGATACGCATCAATGGTTACATCAGCAGATAAGGGTGCTATTCTTCAGATTAAATAATATGATGCCAATAAAGCAATCCGTGGCATCATCTGATAGAAGAAAGATATACAAAGTTTTAGAGAAGAATGGAGATAAAAATGCAGTTGACAGGTTCACAGATAGTTATAGAGTGTTTAAAAGAACAGGGCGTTGATACGGTTTTTGGTTATCCGGGCGGTGCCATATTAAATATTTATGATGAGTTGTACCGCCATCAGGATGAGATAAGACATGTTCTTACATCACATGAACAGGGAGCTTCCCAT
>ENA-OPWR01001910-OPWR01001910.1-human-gut-metagenome-genome-assembly--contig:-NODE-1910-length-15092-cov-2.827293_pt1 | contig 15092 bp, 16 predicted proteins | sample MGYA00241507_ERZ502006 | MGnify/ENA primary metagenome ERZ502006 (study PRJEB25962, sample SAMEA2043041) | human gut metagenome | biome: human gut; feature: human-associated habitat; material: faeces...
ATAAACAACAGGCTGAACAGCAAAGTATGCCATTCAGCCCATTACATTATATTTTGGTATTCTATAAAACTATGATTTTATCATCAATCTGAGAGGTTTACACAGAATAATTTACACTACCAGATGGAAAGTAATCCACCATCATAATAAGCATCCATAACATTCATATATTGATTTGGCTGTTTTTGGTACTCGCTGTCATAATCATACATTTCCAGCATAACATCCGGCCAGGTGTCAGAAAAAGTAGTAATAAGTCCGTTTTCTTCAGATACAATGGTAGCTGGTGATACGGAATCTGCGTTGTCGGAAATAGCAGGAGTTTCTTCTTCGGAAGAAGTTTCCGGAGCAGTGATACGTCCTGTTTCCTGCAAATACTGCTGTGATCTTGCCTGATACTGTTTTACGCCGGCATATGCGCCGGTAGTGCCTACGGCAGCACAGACAATCACGGCAGCGGCAACTTTTGCAGGAAAATATTTTTTACGTGCTCTGTGTTTTACAATAGATGCCTTGCTTAACTCTTTTGTTACCTGAGTTGCAACAAATTGTTTAAAATGTTCCGGTGTTTTTGGATAATTTTCTTTTTCATATTCAAACTCATTATATTTCGGATCATGGTTCATATGGCAGCCTCCTTTTCAAACATGGTTCGCAGTTGGATTTTTCCGCGATTTAACCGCATTTTTATCGCACTTTCACTCATTTCCAGAATATCAGCAATTTCCCGTATTTTAAAATCAGCATCTTCTTTCAGAATTGCCTTTGCAATGCGATAAAAGTCATCTGTGAAAGCAATGATTAAATCCCCTAATTCTTGTTTTGTCATAACTTCCCTCGTTTATGTCTTCTTTTCTCTGTTCGATTGATCTCAATTGCTCCGACATTTTTGGAATCGTTGTAATGGATGATCGAAGCAGTTGCTGCAAATAGTTTCTGTAATAGCTATTACACCCATTAGATGTAGTTTAGCATAAAAAAGTCACAATATTATCCAATAAGTTTCGAAAATGAATGAGAAGGAATATTTGTTACGATCGTTGTGTGTGAACTGCTGATGATATTCTGAAATTTTACCAACAATTTACAAGAACCTGATTCTGGATTTTACCAGATGATCATATGCTGAAAATGTTGCAAAGTAGTATGCGAATATTGGGTAGAATTGTGGGAGTACAAAGTACGGAACAATTTGTATGGCATCTTTAGATTCCGACATCAATTAATGACAGGAAAAATATAAAAAAGTGGTCATAAATCAAAAGATTGTGCATATATTATAGAGTGTGCAAAGAAAGGAGAGATGTATATTTGAAAGAAGAAAAGGTGAAAGAGATAAAACAAAAAGCGGAAAGTTTAAAAAATGCAAATGGAGATACAGCAGTTAAGATAGCTGCTGAAATAAATAAGAATGAGAATACAACAGACCAGACAGAAAACGCAACAGATACGGCAGATAAACTGAACGGTAAAAAAGAGAAAGGTAAGAAAACCACAGAAGAGGATAGCACTCAGCCAGGTGCAGATCTGGTACTTTTGGATGAACCAAATCTGCGGAATGAATATCTGGATTGTATGAAATACCTGTTGACGCAGATTACAGATTTTGGATTTGAGCAGGAGCAGCTAATAGGACGAAGTATCATCAGTCATACAAAGTACAGACTGAAAAGCCGGGACAGCATTGTGGCAAAAATGATAAAAAAGAAAAGAGAACTAACAGAGGAAAATGTGTTTACATATATCAATGATCTGGCAGGAATTCGGGTAATTTGCCTGTTTCTCGATGATATTTATCGTGTGCGGGATTTTATTTACCAGATACCTGGGATTTCCATTGTGAAAGAAAAGGATTTTGTGAAAAAACCGAAAAACAGTGGCTATCAGAGTCTGCACGTAATCGTGCAGTTTACAGATGGAAAAAAAGTAGAAATTCAGCTGCGAACGATCGGAATGGATTTCTGGTCGGTGCTGGAATATCAGTTGCAGTATAAGAAACATCATAAAAAGGAAAAAGCGTTGAAAAAAGAACTGTTTTCCTGTGCCATTGATGTGCGGAATATGGATCAGCGAATGTTGGATCTGAGACAGTCAATTGAAAATGTATAAAAGGTGTGCCTTCCTGGAAAGCACACCTTTTTAAATAAAATATAAAATTGTTTTTTATTTTATTCAAGTCGAATATATGTGAGATTTGATGCATGATTCTGGTCAGCATAAGCTGATATATTCTTTTTAGAATCACTGCACGCTACATTACTCGATTGGTTTCAGATCATCAGCGATGATCAGTTTTGCTTCTGTAGCAGCCTGGATCTCTTCAACAGTGAATTCCGGGTTGTACTCTTTTAATACGATTCCTTCCGGAGTAACCTCCATAACACCCATCTCTGTAACGATCAGGTTTACCTGAGCTTCTGCTGTCAGCGGTAAAGTACACTCTTTTAAGATCTTTGGTGCACCTTTCTGTGTGTGCTCCATAGCAACGATAACTCGTTTAGCACCTACTACAAGGTCCATAGCTCCACCCATTCCAGGAACCATTTTTCCAGGAATGATCCAGTTTGCGATGTTACCTTTCTCATCTACCTGAAGAGAACCAAGGATTGTAGCATCTACATGTCCACCACGGATGATGGAGAAAGATGTAGCACTGTCAAAGAACATACCGTCTTTCTCGATACCAGCCGGCTGTCCGCCTGCATTTACGATGTATGCAGCATCCGGATCTTCCGGATCAACAGCTGCAAGACCGATGAATCCGTTCTCAGACTGTAATGTAAGTTTAACAGATGGATCAAGGTAATCCGGAACCATAGTAGGAAGTCCGATACCGAGATTTACAACATCACCATCATGTAATTCTTTTGCAACACGTTTCGCGATATATGGTTTGATTTCACTTCTTTCCATCTTATGCTTCCTCCTTTACAACTAAATAATCAACATAAATGTGTGGAGTTTCCACATAGTTTGGACCGATTTCGCCAGCCGGAACGATTTTCTCAACTTCGGCAATAACGATATCAGCTGCAGAAGCCATCATCGGGTTGAAGTTACGGGTAGATCCTTTGTAACGGATATTTCCGGATTCATCAGCAATATATCCCTGGATGATTGCAACATTACCACGGATTGCTTTCTCGAGAAGGTACTCTTTACCATCTAATTCGATAACCTGTTTGCCTTCCAGAGTTGTCGGTGAAGTACTGTCAGCAACGATAGTACCGATACCTGTTGGTGTAAGGAAACCTGCAAGACCAGCTCCGCCTGCACGTACCTGCTCAGCAAGTGTACCCTGTGGCTGAAGTTTTAACTCAATCTCGCCTGCGTTGAATTTTGCAGCAACTTCTTTGTTCAGACCTACATGTGTAGCGATCAGTCTTTTGATCAGACCGTTGTGAAGTAAACGACCTGTTCCTTCATTCTCGAAACCTGCATCGTTACATACAACAGTAAGGTTTTTTGCTGTTACTTCATTTACGATAGATTTTGCTGTTCCATTTGTCATGAATCCGCCGACTAATACAGTATCGCCATCTTTGATCAGTGCGGCAGCTTCTTTTGCAGAAATAACTTTTGTTCTAGCCATTTCTTTCCCTCCTATTAATTACATAATAATAATTTTGCTCTGTTGACAAGGTCATACGTCCACATAGCCTGTTTCCATTATAACACCTTGCCCGGCAAAATCCAGAGATATTTCACAAAAAAAATGAAAAATATGTGAATTGTTTGTAAAAAAGTCAAATTAACGCTTTAAAGCGATAAAATATTTTTGTTGATTTTTGGTATAAAGTAGGATAAAATGACAGAAGTGATTTTGAAATAAAGGAGACAGAAGACAATGATGGAAATCAAAGGAAACATGATGTCAGTACGTGAAGATGTCCGTGTACTGGACGCAACTCTGCGTGATGGAGGTCTGGTGAATGATTTTTATTTTACGGATGACTTTGTGTACGATTTATATAAAGCAAATCTGGCGGCCGGTGTGGATTATATGGAGTTTGGATACCGTGCGGACAAAAAGCAGTTTGATGTAAATAAATTCGGAAAATGGAAATTCGCAGAGGATGAGGATATCCGTGCAATCGTTGGGGACAATGATACGGATATGAAAATTTCCATTATGGCGGATGTGGGACGCTGCGATTACAAACACAGTATCAGAGACCGTGCGGACAGCCCGGTAGATCTGATCCGTGTGGCTACTTATATCAACACGATGCCTGAGGCGATCGCAATGATCGAAGATGCAGCGGCGAAAGGTTATGAGACAACCTGCAACATTATGGCAATTTCCAAATGTCAGGAGCGTAATATCCAGACAGCATTGGAGATGCTGGCAAAATCTTCTGTCAAAGGTGTCTATGTGGTAGACAGTTATGGTTCCCTGTATCCGATCCAGATCCGAGAGATCACGGATATGTATCTGAAAGCGATGGCGGAGAGTGGAAAACTGGTGGGAATCCATGCACATAATAATCAGCAGTGTGCTTTTGCAAACACCATTGAGGCGCTGTCGATCGGCGCAAGTATGGTGGACGGAACCGTCATGGGAATGGGGCGTGGTGCAGGAAACAGTTCGCTGGAAGGTCTGCTTGGTTTCCTGAAAAATCCGAAATATGAGATCGCACCGGTTCTTTCTTTTATTGAGAAACATATGTTGAAGCTTATTGAGGATGGTGCAGTATGGGGCTATAATATCCCGTATCTGCTGACCGGTCTGACGGATCAGCATCCGAGAACTGCCATTGCAGCAACAAAAAATCATGATACAAAATATCTGGATTTTTATCATATGCTGCTGGATGACTGATATAGAAAAATCTGAAAAAACGTTAGTATTTATCTCAGTCGAGAAGACTCCCACTTCTGCAAGTGGTGAGTAATAACAAGTCTTTCTCAGTGGGAGTACAATCTCCGACTGAGATAAACGCTCCGCGAGGATGTGCAGTGATTCTGAGAAGAATATGTCAGCTTTCGCTGACCAGAATCACGCACCAAGTCTCACGTGCGTTCGACTTGAATGGATTGTAATGCAAGAGAAACGTAGGAATATAAAAGCTGTGAGAGTGGATAACACATTTCTCACAGCTTTTTTGGAACCAATGATGTTGCTAAGATATCCCATTTTTGATATGGGAAGTCTTAATAATGTTAATGTAACGATTGGTCTGCTATATGCAACTTTTTATAGTAGAGAAATCCCGTTAAATCGGCTAGAATCCATCCGATCGGAATTGCCCACCAGATAGCAGTGATACCCAGCGGAGTCGTTGGTGCCAGAGCATAGGCCAGAGCCACCCGGGTGCCTAGTGACACGATGGTGAGCACCAGTGACATGGCAGGGCGTTCAATGGCACGATAAAGACCATACAGCAGAAACAGACAGCCGATTCCCCAGTAAAAAGTGCCTTCAATGTGCAGATAATGGACACCTTCTGCGATGATGGATGTTTCATCTGCATCCACAAAAATCTGCATCAGCGGGCGGGCAAAAATCCAGATGATGGCAGAAATGACAATGCAGAAAGTAATGGATACCTGAACGGCGGTGTGAATTCCCACTCTAACCCGATCCTGGTGTTTTGCACCATGATTTTGTGAGATAAACAGCGAAAATGCATTGCCGAATTCCTGTACCGGCATATAAGCCAGTGTGTCGATTTTTACCGCAGCGGCAAAGGCGGCCATAATAGCAGTACCGAAACTGTTTACCAGTCCCTGGATCATTAAAATTCCAAAGTTCATAACGGATTGCTGCAGGCAGGTAAAAAATGCATAACGGCTTACTTCAGAAAGTGTACTTTTTTGAAAAATACGCTGTTCTTTTGACGGAAACAGCTGTGGGTTTTTCCAGAGTACAGCAATCGTAATACCGATGCCGGATACCGCCTGGGCAATTACCGTGGCACCTGCCGCACCTCCTACACCGAAATGCAGTCCGATGACAAACCAGAGATCCAGTGCAATGTTTAAAAGACTGGAGATTGCAAGAAAAATCAGTGGAAGGACGGAATTTCCCACCGCCCGCAGGACAAATGCAAAGTAATTGTACAAAAACGTAAAGCCAATGCCAAGGAATATAATGCGGGAATATGTCCGCATCAGACGGTAAATGTCTGCCGGAGTCTGCAGGAGGTTCAGAATGCCGTCTGTGCCGGGAAATACGATCAGGTACATAATGACGGTCACCAGCAGGATCAGCCAGAAGGAGATCCATATGCATTCTTTCATTTTGTTCTGATGACCAGCACCATAATGCATGGAAAACAACGCGCCGCATCCCATGCAGAGCCCGATCATGACGGAAGTCAGAAATGTCATCAGTGTGTAAGTGCTGCCAACGGCAGCCAGGGCGCCGGAACCGAGCACACGACCGACGATAATTGTATCTGTAATATTATAAATCTGCTGCAACAGGTTCCCGAGTATCATCGGAAGTGCAAACAGCAGAAGTGTTTTTAGTATAGGTCCTTTTGTTAAATCTTTTTCCATTTTTTCCTTTTATAAGTTGAGAATAAATATTGTCTGTTATTTTATCATGTGAACTGATAGTTAACGTTAAATTTTGTGTAAAAAATCGGCCTCTGTTTACAACTATAGCATAATACATAAAGAATGAAAACTGAAAAAGAATGGTGATAATATGCAAGTGAATTACAGTAACCAATCGGAAACTTTTTTTCAACCATGGATTGACTTTTTATGAGCTATTCTGTATACTATAAATATCTGAATAGAACATTTAAGTGTCATGTATTTTGTATTGATACAGAACTGGGGGTATGAGTCAGTTCAAAGCAATGAAGCGGAAATACGTGAAGAATAGTGAATCCGGTCAGAATCCGGAACGGTACCGCCACTGTATGCATGGAGGCGCTGCATGAGACGAAAGTCAGTCATTGGGAACAATCCTGAGAAGGCAATGCAGAGACGCTGTTGATATGTAAGTCAGGAGACCTGCTTAAATGGAAATGCTTATTCATTTTCGGAATTGGAATGAATGGGTTTAGTATGTATGTTTTGCAGAAAATCGGCTGCGGCAGTCTGAAATGGCTTGCCGCAGTTTTTATTTGCAAAATTCAATTCCTGGAGAAGAATTTTTAGTCAGGAGGGCAAGTATGAAACGAAACGAAAAACCAATGAAAGAACGGATTCTGGAAGAAGCGTTACAGCTTTTTTCACAGAATGGGTACACCGGAACCTCAATGAATGACATTGCAGCAAAATTAGGAGTGACAAAAGCTGCATTGTACAAACATTATAAGAGTAAACAGGAAATCCTGGACAGCATTGTCGAGAAAGCATCCGAGTATGGTCTGCCGGAGGAACAACAGGGTGAGGATTTTCTAAGTGAAAGACAGGTATCTTATGATGATATCAAGACATATACGAAGGAACAATTTTCTTATTGGACCAGCGAAGAATTTCCAAGTTGTTTCCGGAGAGTGCTGACGCTGGAGCAGTACCGCGATCCGCGGATGGCAAATCTCTATCAGAGATATCTGGCAAAAGGGCCGGTGTCTTATATGGAGCCGATTTTTGAGCAGCTGACCAAAGACAGCCAGAAGGCACGACAACTCGTACTGGACTTTTACGGACCGATTTTCCTGCTTTACAGTATTTATGATGGAGCAGAGGAGAAGGAGAGTGTGGTGGATATTCTGGATCGTCATGTGGACAGTTTTTCCCAGATATTTCAGCAGAAAGCAACCGCAGTAAAATAACGTGCGACGGATCTGGTTTGTATAAGCAGCAGATTCGTTTGACTTGAATTTAAATTGATAGAAAAAGAGTGGGAAAATAGATAAGTTTCATTATTGAGTATCATGTAGGAGGTTATTATGAAGAAAGAAGGATTTGATTTTTTTCAGAATCGTGCATGTGAGTATTTCCCATGTCACAAAGGAGTTGCAGATGAGGATTTTAACTGTCTGTTCTGTTATTGTCCGCTGTATCTGCTGGGCGATGAGTGCGGAGGCAATTTTGAGTATCTGCCAAATGGTATTAAAAATTGTTCCAACTGCACGCTTCCTCATTGCAGAGAAGGATATGCACATGTGATGAACAAATATCTGTTGATCGCAGAACGGATCCGCAAAAAGCCAAGATGTATGGAGGCCTGATTATTTTCAATTCTTTTGTGAAACAAACATGAAGAGTCTGTGTTTTTCGATGGAAGAACACAGATTTTTCTTTTTGTGCATATGTTGTGATAAGAAATAGATTTCTTTTGGAGTGTAATATGAATTTCGGACAGGAAAGATATTCATGGATGGAACAGGATCCGTACACTGGGGATAAAATGCCCTTTTATATGACATATCCCATGCAGAATACGCTATTTGAGGAGACGGAATATGAGAAGGACTGCAGGCGGATGCAGGAACTGTATCCGAGGGACGCGCGGCAGATTCAGAGTCTGGTAGACCGGGAGTGTGACCGGATGGAATATGAAGGCAGCATGATGTATGATCGTTATCCGGATCGGCTGATGCTGGAAATGCTCTGCCGGAAAATATACCGGGAGCTGAATCCGGATCATATAGACGAGGAGGGACGGCTTCAGGTAGAGGAACGTTATTTTCATCTGATCCAGGTGATGCTGATGCAGGAAATGTATCGAAGAAGATGCAGGCATTATCGGTGTCGGAGATGGTATTAGGGCTTGTATGACGCAAAAAGATACCCTATAATTAGCACAGTAGAAACTCTTGTAGCGAATACCATGGATAATAACGATAGAAAAGAGATATATTATGATAAATGAATGGAAAGAGATACTGGCGGACTGTATGGATCAACATCTGGCAAAAATCATCATCAGTGGTCCGCGGAAAAAAGATAGTGTAAGAAAGATTGAAATCCGTCCGGTGCTGCTGAAGGAGCAGTTGGTGTTTCAGGCAAGTGCCTATACGGAAAAACAGGTGCAGGTTCTGGTCAGTAAAAAAGGTAAACGGACGGTGCGCCAGCTTAAGAGCGGCTGCCCGGTGCCTGCTGCCCCACTGGAGCATAACCGCCGGAAAAAATATATTTTGGATCCGGATATTCCGGTACCGTTTCTGCATGACCTTGGGGTGCAGACAAAAGAAGGGAAAATTGTTCATTCCAGATATGATAAGTTTCGCCAGATGAACCGTTTCTTAGAATTTATTGAAGATATTGTTCCGGAGCTTCCAAAAGACAGGGAATCTGTTATTATAGATTTCGGATGTGGAAAATCCTATCTGACATTTGCCATGTATTATTATCTGCATGAGTTGAAACACTATGATGTAAGGATCATCGGGCTGGATCTCAAGGCAGATGTAATCGCACACTGCCAGCAGCTGGCAGAGGATTACGGCTATGAGAAGCTGACATTTTTGACTGGTGATATCGCGGATTATGACGGCGTGGATCATGTGGACATGGTGGTGACGCTGCATGCCTGTGATACGGCGACCGATTATGCTCTGGATAAAGCAGTGCGCTGGGGAGCAAAGGTCATTTTGTCTGTACCATGTTGTCAGCATGAGGTAAATCGTCAGATTGAAAATGAGTTGCTGCAGCCGGTGTTGAAATACGGGCTGATCAAAGAGCGGATGTCTGCGCTGCTGACAGATGCCATCCGGGCAAATTTGTTGGAGGAGGCTGGATATCAGGTGCAGGTTCTGGAGTTTATTGATATGGAACATACACCGAAAAATATTCTGCTCCGTGCAGTGAAATCCGGCAGACAGAAACGGGCGGAGGAACTGACAAAGATGATGGAGGAACTGCATGTTTCCCCAACACTGGCGGCACTGATGAGAGAAGAAAGGGATGCAGCAGATGCGTAGAGGAATACAGAAAATTTTGATTTTGCTGGCAGTTTTTATTGTAGCATTGTTTACTTTTTCAAAGCTGACGAATCATGAGACAAAGGATCTGACCACAGATCTGGCGGCACCGACGCTTCCGGTGGTTTATTTTGAGGATAATGGGCATCCGTTGAATGAACTGCATGGTTATGTGGAGGAAATGTCAGTCATTTCCATGCGGGATACAATTACACCGTTGCCGGAGAACGGAAAACTGTCTCTGCGGATTGATCCTTATGATAATAAGATTAAAGAAGTATCATTCCAGATCCGGAGTCTGAACGGAGACCGGCTGGTACAGGACGGAAACGTCCAAGTGTCCGGAGACAAAACGGCGGTGACCGGAACCATCAGCGTAGAAAATCTGTTGGAAGAGCAGACGGAATATCAGCTGATCCTGCAGGTGACAGCCGGAGAGCAGACCAGCTATTACTATACGAGAATTATGGAAGCAGGAAAGAGTCAGATTGACGCATGCGTGGATTTTGTGGAGGAGTTTCATGCCATTACTATGAATAAGGAACGTCAGTCTGAACTGAGTTCCTATATGGAACCATCTTCCGCAGCAGATAATACGACACTTCAGAAAGTGACGATCAATAACAGTCTGTCTCAGGCATGCTGGGGAGATTTTGTGGGAACGGAAGTGACGACACCGGTGGTTTCCATCAAAGAAATGAATGATGATTATCAGGTGATCCTGCTGGAATACATTATGTCTTCCGTGGGTGACAGTGGAAATTCTGAATATTATAATGTGGAAGAATATTACCGGGTACGTGTCGGCACGGAAAAAATCTATCTGCTGAGTTTTGAGCGTACTATGGAAGAGATTTTCCGTGGCGAGGGGGATCAGATCAGCAAGGACATGATTGATCTGGGAATCCGATCTGAAAATGTGTCATATAAGACAAATGAGACAGGAAATGTCATCTGTTTTGTGCAGCAGGGAGAACTGTGGAGCTACAATCAGATTGAAAACAATTTGACGAGAGTTTTCAGTTTCCGGAGCCAGGAAGGCATGGATATCCGGGAAAATTATCAGGAACATGATATTCGTATCCTTCGGGTAGACGAGGGAGGAAGTCTGGATTTTGTCGTATATGGTTATATGAACTGCGGTGAGCATGAAGGACAGGTGGGAGTCAGTGTCTGCCACTATGACGGAGTAACTAACACGGTGGAAGAGATGCTGTTTGTACCGACGACACTGTCTTATGAGATTGTAAAAGAGCAGATTGGAAAGTTGATGTATGTGTCTGACAGCGGTGTGTTTTATCTGACAGTTTCCAATCAGGTATACAGGATCCAGATGGACAGCCGTAAGGCGGAAGTGTACATTGACGGTCTGAAATCCGATATGCTGGTAAATTCTGAAGATGGACGCTATATCGCCTGGTCTGAGGATGGTACAACGATGCATGTGACAGATCTTGAAAAAGGAGAGTCCTTTGATATTCATGCAAATGAGAACCAGTTGCTGAAACCGCTGGGATTTCTGGGCAGTGACTGCATCTATGGCTGGGGTTACCGTACGGATATTTTCAGTACTCAGACTCAGACGGATACACTGGCACTAAGCCAGGTGCTTATTGTGGATACATCGGACAGCGCACATTCTGTGCTGAAGACTTATGAGACACCAGGTATTTATGTGACCGGTATCCGGATTCAGGACGGAAGTATTTACCTGAGCCGTGTCATGAAAAATGGTGACATTTATGTGGATACTACCGAAGATACGATCATGAACCGGGATCTGCAGGAGAAGGATCAGGTGAACATCGATACTGTTGTATCGGATGTAAAACAGAAGGAAGTTGTTCTGAAGCTTCTGGAGGAGACTTCCGGCAGCACACCGAAAACGCTGATTCCAAAATTGATCGAAAACGAGGAGCCAAATACGCTGGAAATAAAAAATCTGAATGCTTCCAGTGCTTATTATGTATATGCAAAGGGAAAAGTGGTGCTGGCAACGGACGATATGGCAGCGGCTGTGCAGAGTGCAGATGCAAATAAAGGTGTTGTGATCGGAAATAATCTGTTGTATGTATGGCGGTTGGGGCAGAGTCAGACTCAGGAGCCTCTGACCATTGAATAACAGCAGAGGATAGTGTATAAGAAATAAAATAAAAGTACCTAAAAGCGGAAGAGTGCCGCTGACGTGTGGAAAATCTCATACGTCAGCGGTATTTTTTGTCAAATGAAAAAAGATTCTTATTTGTTAATAGTTCAGTATTCTTCAAATGTACATATCGTAAACATGGAATGTTTTACTTGTTACAGTGTAAGTGCGTGACAAGAAAACTGTATGAAAAATAGCATAAAATTCCACAAAAATAATATATTACAACAAGAGAAAACATGGATATGACAGTATGGAGCGAATGTATGGAATTGCAGCCATAACCAGTGTCTGTATTCTGGTGATCTTGATTGGTGTATTGAAGAAAAATGCCGAAGTTCTCTTGAATTTCGCGGCTCGGACGGTGGTGTGTTTTCTATGTTCCCACTTTCTGAACAGCTTCTTTCTGGCACGGGGGCTGGATGTGGCGGTAGGGATTAATCTTATCAGCTTTTTGACATACGGAACCCTTGGTATCAGTGGAATGGCAGCACTTTATGGCATTTTATTTTTACAATTGTTGTGATATTGCACAAAGGGAAAAATGGTATAAAAAAGAGGGGTAGACAGTAGGGAAAAAACATCCTATAATCGGTCTCACAAAGGAGGCGGAACGTATGTGAGACTTATTCAGATTAGTGTGACATCGGTCTGGCTGCTTCGGGCAGTGGAAATGGATTTTGCCCGGGGAAAGATCAGAAATCGATGGTTGATGATGGGAATACTACTGGGCGTGGTGCTTTGGATTCCCGGAATGAAAGAGGCAGGTTTTCCGGAATTACTGGGAGGACTGTTATTGCCGGTACTTATCTGTTGGATCCCGTTTCGAATGCGGGGCCTGGGAGCCGGTGATATTAAATTATTATGTGTAGTTGGCTGCTTAAATGGCAGTCGGGATATTATCTATTGTATCTGTATTTCTTTCCTGCTTGCAGCAGGATTCTCATTCGGCAGATTGCTGAATCGAAAGCAGTTTCGGACAAGTATGCGAAGCTGTATTCAATATTTTCAACGAATTGCAGCACTTGGAAAAATTGTTTCTTATGACGGAAGAAAAGTGCCCGGACATCAAATTCATTTTTCTGCATTTATCCTTTTGGGATATGCAGCTGTTCTGGGGGTGAATCTGTGCAAATTTATACCATTGTAATTGGTGGTCTGGAAAAATCTTATATGCAAAAGCTGGTGTTGTACCTCAATGAACGACTGGGGAAAAGTGCCCGGGTGGAACTGTTGGAACACTGGGAAATACCAGAGCAACCGGAAGTTTGGAAAATGAAAAAACAATCAGTGGGAGTGCCCATGGAGGGCAGTAAATGCTGGGATACGGGAATTGGTTCAGAGGCATTTATTACTTATCTGACAGAACAGCATCTGGTAAATCATACCTTGACGGTGACAGCACAGAAATGTACGGAGAAGGCTGTTGTGTATCAATATCAGCCCAGGGACTGTCTGTATCGTGAGATTGTTTCAAAATGTCCGATGAATGTTGGAGGAAGACAAAAAGTGGAGCAGGAAGGCGGCAGACAGCGGTGGATGGTATTTACCGGAGAGGGTCAGAGTGGAGTACTTATGGCATTTTCGTTGTTTTACGCCTGGATGCTATCAGAGACAAAGAAAGTGTTGTATGTCAATTTTACAGAATGCAGTGGAATGATGGAATTGTTTGAACTGGTGGAACAGCCGGAAGATTTCAGTGACTTTCTGCTTGCTCTGCGCAGGCAGTCTGCAGCTTCCCTGGCATGCTATACCGGGCGGATCGATGAACTGGAATATCTGATTCCGGCAGATAATCCGCAGATTTTGAGAGAACTGACAGAAGCGGATATGAACCGCTTACTTGTAAGTATTGCACAGGCAGATCAGTATGAGTTGGTTGTGTTTACTCTGGGAACGCTGGTGTGTGGTTGTGAACAGATCTTTTTACAGGCAGAATCGAGGATTCATTTGTGCGGGATGCATCTGATGGAGCAGTGTGCAGGCCGGGAAAAGAAGCGGTTTGTCAGCAGATGCGCACCAGGCAGAGAAGATGTTATGAAGCGGATCGTTCTTCCGGAGATGAAGTGTGAACATACTGGGGTCACGTTGTTATATGAATGGCGTGAGACGGAACCTGGGCGGCTGGCAGCAGAACTTATTTCAGCAGGGGATTGAAGTAAAGGGAACATAAACATTCCCTTTACTCACCGCTTAGTGCTTTATACACTTGAAGCGAGGGCGTACATTGTCTGGGAGTGCATATTACAGAAGAAAGGGGGAAATTATGCAGGAAAAGGAAGCAGTCTGGCAGGAGATTCGAAATCGGGTTTTTCAAAATATGGATCTGTCCGGAGAAATATCGGACAAAGAGCTGAAACGGATGATCGCGGAGGAAGTGCGGCAGTTTGGCAAAGTGCACTTACTGTCCTTGCAGGCGCGCGAAACTTGTGAAGAACAGATTTTCAATTCTTTTCGGAAGCTGGATATCTTACAGGAACTGCTGGATGATCCGGAGGTTACTGAGATTATGGTTAATGGTGCAGCACATATTTTTTATGAAAAACATGGTGTGCTTTACCCATGGGAAAAAGGGCAACTTTCGGAAGAACGGCTGCGGGATATGATACAGCAGATGGTGGGCGCTGCAGACCGCATTGTCAATGAGGCACAGCCAATTGTGGATACGAGACTTCCGGATGGCTCCCGTGTCAATATTGTTTTGCAACCGGTATCGTTGGATGGTTCCTGTATTTCAATCCGAAAATTTTGTGGAATACCAATGAATCTTGCGTATCTGGTGCAGTCAGAAGCTATATCAGAGGAAGCGGCGGAGCTGCTGAAACTGCTGGTAAAGGCGGGATACAATATTTTTATTTCAGGGGGGACAGGTTCCGGAAAGACGACATTTCTCAATGCACTTTCGGAATATATACCAGAGGGGGAGCGTGTCATTACCATAGAAGATTCTGCAGAACTTCAGTTGAACAATATAAAAAATCTGGTGCGGCTTGAGACGCGTCCGGCAAATGGACAGGGTGCACAGGAAATTAGTATTCGGGATCTGATCCGCACGGCTCTGCGTATGCGGCCGGAACCCCACCATTATGAAATAGTGAGGTTTAGAGCGTAATAAA
>ENA-OPWR01001913-OPWR01001913.1-human-gut-metagenome-genome-assembly--contig:-NODE-1913-length-15077-cov-5.327986_pt1 | contig 15077 bp, 10 predicted proteins | sample MGYA00241507_ERZ502006 | MGnify/ENA primary metagenome ERZ502006 (study PRJEB25962, sample SAMEA2043041) | human gut metagenome | biome: human gut; feature: human-associated habitat; material: faeces...
AGGTTATAGATAAAGAACATATTCATATATTTGAAAGACTGGGAGAAAGTGCCAGGCTGAACATGGAGCTTGCAAAGGCGGGAATTCCAGTTAAAGGAATATCTATTACAAGTGAAGAACTTGAGAATTATTTCTTAAGGCTTACAGGGGGTGACAATCGTGCTTAATATGATAAAGATGGATGTATACAGAATGTTTCGTACAAAGAGTATGTATGTAATATGGATTATATTGCTGGCATCAGCACTGCTTACCTCATTTCTTTCAAAAATAGATTATGATGCAGTTAATAAAGAGTGGGAGAGGCAGCAGGCAGTGGAAAGTCAGGCAGATACTGATGGTCAGACAGTTGATGTGGTAAATGCACAAGACATAGAGGAACAACAGGCAGATAACAGCAACAAGGAACAGCTTTCGCAGCAGAATACAGATAATGTCAATATTGGTATGAGTGTGGAATTACCTACGGAGCCAGGGAAGAAGGTTACGGTAATGGATGTTTTCTTTTCTAATGCACAGGGAAAGTTTTATGCACTTTTTCTTGTAATATTTGCGGTTATGTTTGCAACAGCAGATATTAAGAGCGGTTATATTAAGAATATTGGTGGACAGGTTTCACAAAGGGGGATGCTTATTGTTTCAAGGGCAGTTGCGCTTGCTTTATTTACAGCAATTACATTTGCAGGGATATTTGTATTCCAGGCAGCAGCGAATATGCTTGCGTTTAAATGTGTGGTGTGGGGTAACTGGAAGGAGATAATACCTTATTTCTTAACGGAACTTACGCTTCATTATGCATTTGTGTTAATATGTATGGCAATAGCAGTTATAATTAAGAACAATGTCATAAGCATGACCTTGTCGGTATGTCTTACCATGAATATAATGAGCATTGTGTATGCCTTTATAGATTATGTAGTTAACAGAAAGGGACTTCATAACTTCAGTATCTATAAGTATACAGTAACTGGAAGGATGGCAATGCTTCCTATGAATGCAGGCAGGGATGATGTTGTTAGTTCAATGTGTGTGGCAGTTATATTTATTATTATAATGCTGTCATTAAGTAGTTATATTTTTCAGAAAAGGGATATTTAGAGGATGAGGATTATTATTGGAATATTAGCAGTAATAATTATTATACAGGCATTTATTATGTGGAAATACCAGCGGCAGATTAAGGACATCTGCCGCCAGTTGTCGTTTCTTATGGAACACGATAGTAACAAGCTGATTCAACGTGAAATAGATATGGGGGGAATAGGTGAGCTTTCAGATAAATTGAATGAGCTTCTTGACCTGCGTAAAAAAGAAAGAAATGAGTACAGAAAAAAAGAAGAGCTGATTGCAGATACATATACTAATCTTTCACACGATATAAGGACACCGCTTACATCGCTGGATGGGTATTTCCAGCTTATAGAGGAATGTGACAATATAGATGACCAGAGGAGATATCTTGATATAATCAGAGAAAGGCTTAACAGCCTCAATGAAATGCTGGAGGAGCTTTTTACATTTACCAAGCTGAAAAATGATTCATATAAGCTTGAGCTTACGGACTGTTGTATGAACAGAATATTAAAAGAAACTGTATTTTCTTATTATGATGAATGGAAAAAGCAGGGCATCTGTCCAGAGATTAGTATTACTGAGGAAATGCTGTATATATCAGGTAATAAGCAGGGTTTAAGGAGAGTTATACAGAATGTCATAAAAAATGGTCTTGATCATGGGAAAAAGAATATAAGTATCAAGCTTACCCGTGAGGATAATTACGCCTTGCTTAAAATCAGCAATTATGCGGAACATCCTGAAAATATTGACTTAAGCCATGTGTTTGAGCGTTTTTATAAAGCAGATGTGGCAAGAGGCAGAGCCTCAACCGGACTTGGTTTATCTATTGCAAAAGAGCTTGTGGAGCGTATGAATGGAGATATAAGTGCAAGAATACAGGGAAATGATTTCATTATTGAAATAAAAGTTATGCTTGTGGTATAATATGTATGAAAAAATAATAAAAATATTATACTACACATTGATAAAAAAATAACAAAGTGATATAAATGTAAAAGAAACAGGGGCTGTTACGGAGAAATTATATATAGAATATGCTGATTCGTTTAATGAATGGGGAATATTACGGATTCAATAATAAAGGGAGACATGCGTATGAAAAATATAAAAGAAATAGGGGATTTTTTTATAAATCTGAATGAATATGTATATGCAACAGATATAGAAACCAATGAAATTGTATATATGAATCATAAAGCATTGAAAGCGTATGGCTTAGAATCAATAGAGGATATAAAAGGCAAGAAGTGTTATGAGGTATTACAAAAAGCTTCTGTTAAATGCGGTATGTGTAACAACAGCAGACTTTTACCAGGAGCCTTTGAGGAATGGCGTTATTATAATCCTGTATTAGATAAATATATGATAATAAAGGATACACTGATAGAGGGTGAAGGAAACAGAAAGTACAGGTTGGAAATAGGCATAGATATAAGTGAGGAGCTTGCACAGGATAAGCTTATCCAGAAGTATAGAGAAACTGAAACACTTGTGAATGAGGGCTTGAGGGTGGCACTTGCAGCAGATACACCTGATGAAACAATAAACACACTTCTTGGGTATATAGGTAAAGCACTTAATGGAGAAAGAACTTATATATTTGAAAAAAATATATATGGTGGAGATGATAATACATATGAGTGGACGGCAGAGGGAGTAAGTCCAGAGAAGGATAATCTTCAGAATGTGCCTCTGGATGTATGTGCTAACTGGTATAAGTGTTTTGAAGAAGGCGGAAACATCGTGATTAAGGATCTTGAAGAGATAAAAGAGAGTGATCCACTTCAATATGATAATTTAAAAAGACAGGGTATTCATTCGATAATTGTAATTCCTATATATAACGAAGGGGAAGTTATTGCATTTATGGGAATAGACAATCCGCCACTGCTTACACTCGAATATGCCTTAAGTATACTAGAGATTATGAGTGCTTTTATTATATCGTGTATAAAGCGCAGGAATATGATGAGAAAGCTTGAGGATATGAGCTATAAGGACGCCCTGACCAATATAGGAAACCGTTTTGCTATGAGAGACTGTGTAGATAGTATAGATAAAAAACAGAGTATAGGCGTTGTTTACTGTGATGTTACAGGACTGAAATATGTGAATGATACAATGGGACATGAGGCAGGCGACAGACTTATTCTTAATGCATGTGGATGCCTTACAGACGTGTTTGGAGTGGATGCAGTATTTCGTATAGGTGGAGATGAGTTCCTTGTAATCTGTACACAGATAGATGAGAATACATTAATAAAGCGTATAACAGAGTTAAAAGAACTAATGAATGAGCGTTCTGTAAATATGGCATCAGGTGTTATCTGGAGTGAGAATGTAATAACAGGCTTTAATGAAATGTTACGTGAGGCAGAGGAGAAAATGTATGCCGATAAAGCGCGATATTATAAGGAAAAAGGAATTGAACGCAGAAAAGAACGGGCATAGCAGTGCTAAAGGAATGCATCATATAACACAATAACAGGTAATTTTGTGATAAATTATAATAAATAATACAGCTTAATTATTGACATTTTAAGATCAATTATATACAATCACATTATCTGCGATGACGAAGACAGTAGATTATGAAAGAAAGCAATAGCGAGCCGGGATGGTGGAAGCCGGTGTGAGTAGAGCATAGTTGAATATCACTTCCAAGCATCCTTGCAGAACTTTGCAGTATAATATTATGGGTAACATTAAGGATAGTATTATATTACGAAAAGTAAGTGAGGACGGTAATCCTACCGTTACAAGGGACGCATATGATGGTATGTCGTAATTGATATAGGTTAAGTTGATTCAGCCCCTGTCGTATTACGGCAGGGGCTTTTTTGCGTGTGTAACGACATTTGTTACAGCACCAATAAAGCAAGCTAACATCGTTACGATTAAGTAAATGATTTGAAAGGAGTAACACAATGGTATACGAGAAAGTTTCATCAGATATGAATTTCGTAGACAGAGAAAAACAGGTTGAAAAGTTCTGGAAGGATAATGATATATTCCAGAAGAGTATTGATAACCGCAAGAAGGGGGAAATATATACATTTTATGATGGACCTCCAACAGCTAATGGTAAGCCACATATAGGACATGTTCTTACAAGAGTTATAAAGGATATGATTCCAAGATATAGAACAATGAAGGGCTATATGGTTCCACGTAAGGCCGGATGGGATACACATGGACTTCCAGTTGAGCTTGAGCTTGAGAAGGAATTAGGTCTTGATGGCAAGGAACAGATTGAAGAGTATGGTCTTGAGCCATTCATCAAGAAATGTAAGGAAAGCGTATGGAAATACAAGGGTATGTGGGAGGATTTCTCATCTACAGTTGGTTTCTGGGCTGATATGGATAATCCATACATCACATATGATGATAACTTCATCGAGTCTGAATGGTGGGCTTTAAAGCAGATATGGGATAAGGGTCTTTTATACAAGGGCTTTAAGATTGTTCCTTACTGCCCACGTTGTGGAACACCTCTTTCATCACACGAAGTAGCACAGGGCTACAAGGCTGTTAAAGAGCGTTCAGCAGTAGTACGTTTCAAGTGTGTAGGCGAAGATGCATATTTCCTTGCATGGACAACAACACCTTGGACACTTCCATCTAACGTGGCACTCTGCGTGAACCCAGAAGAAACATATGTAAAGGTTAAGGCGGCAGACGGCTATACTTACTATATGGCAGAAGCACTTCTTGATAAGGTACTTGGCGGACTTGCAGTTAAGGCCGGTCAGACAGTAACAGGAGCAGCTATTGAAGAAGGTAAGGAAGCTGGAAGCGGTGCAGGCGTTGACTACGAAGTGTTAGAAACTTACAAGGGTAAAGACCTTGAATATAAAGAATATGAGCCATTATACCAGTGTGCGGCAGATGTTGCAGCTAAGCAGCACAAGAAGGGACATTTTGTTACATGTGATGACTATGTAACTATGTCAGATGGTACTGGTATCGTTCATATAGCACCAGCATTTGGTGAAGATGATGCCAAGGTTGGACGTAAGTATGACCTTCCATTCGTACAGTTTGTAGATGGTAAGGGTGAACTTACAAAGGAAACACCATATGCGGGAATGTTCGTTAAGAAAGCAGACCCAGAGGTTCTTAAGGATCTTGATAAGGAAGGCAAGTTATTCGATGCTCCTAAGTTCGAGCATGATTATCCATTCTGCTGGAGATGTGATACACCACTTATCTACTATGCAAGAGAGTCTTGGTTTATCAAGATGAGTGATCCAGAAGTTAAGGCTAACTTAATAGCTAACAACAAGACAATCAACTGGATTCCGGAAACTATCGGAACTGGACGTTTTGGCGCATGGCTTGAAAATGTTCAGGACTGGGGAATTTCACGTAACAGATACTGGGGTACTCCTCTTAATATCTGGGTATGTGATGATTGTGGAGAAATGTTATCTATCGGAAGCAAGGCAGAATTAAAGGAACATTCTGATAACTGCCCAGATGATATCGAGCTTCACAGACCATATATTGATGCTGTTACATGTACTTGTCCTAAGTGTAAGGGCAAGATGAAGAGAGTTCCAGAAGTTATCGACTGCTGGTTCGACTCAGGTTCAATGCCATTTGCACAGCACCACTATCCATTTGAGAATAAGGAAGTGTTTGAACAGCAGTTCCCTGCTAAGTTCATTTCAGAAGCCGTTGACCAGACAAGAGGCTGGTTCTACTCACTGCTTGCTATATCAACACTTCTTTTCAATAAAGCACCTTATGAAAATGTTATCGTACTTGGCCATGTTCAGGATGCAGATGGACAGAAGATGAGTAAGTCAAAGGGAAATGCTGTAGATCCATTTGATGCATTAAAGAAGCACGGCGCAGATGCTATCCGCTGGTACTTCTATGAGAATTCAGCACCATGGCTTCCTAACAGATTCCATGATAAGGCTGTTACAGAAGGTCAGAGAAAGTTTATGGGAACTATCTGGAACACATATGCATTCTTTGTACTTTATGCTAACATAGATGATTTTGATGCTACTAAGTACACACTTGAGTATGATAAGCTTCCTGTTATGGACAAATGGATTCTTTCTAAGCTTAATACTCTTGTTAAGACTGTTGATAACAATCTTGCCAACTACAAGATTACAGAAACAGCAAGAGCACTTGAGGACTTTGTAGATGAGCTTTCTAACTGGTATGTAAGAAGATGCCGTGAAAGATTCTGGGCAAAGGGTATGGAGCAGGATAAGATTAATGCTTATATGACTCTTTACACAACACTTGTAACACTTTGCAAGGCAGCAGCACCTATGATTCCTTTCATGACAGAAAGCATTTATAGAAACCTTGTATGCAGCATAGATAAGACAGCTCCTATCAGTATCCACCTCTGCGACTTCCCAGAAGTTAAGGAAGAATGGATTGACAAGGAACTTGAAGATAACATGGAAGATGTATTAAATGCTGTTGTTATCGGCAGAGCCTGCCGTAACTCAACTAACATCAAGAACAGACAGCCAATCGGCAAGCTGTACATCAAGGCTGACTGGAAGTTAAACGAATACTTTACAGCTATCATAGCAGATGAGCTTAATGTTAAGGAAGTTGAGTACACAGATGATGTAAGAGCATTTACTTCATATTCATTCAAGCCACAGTTAAAGACACTTGGACCAAAGTATGGCAAGCATCTTAATGCTATCAGAGCAGCACTTTCAACACTTGATGGCAATGCAACTATGGATGAACTTAATACTAAGGGTTCATTTACAATCAATGCTGATGGTGAAGATATCGTTCTTGAGAAGGATGATGTTCTTATTGAGATGACTCAGAAGGAAGGCTTTGTAGCAAGCTCTGACAAGGGTATCACAGTTGTTATGGATACTAACCTTACACCAGAGCTTATCGAGGAAGGCTTCGTAAGAGAAATCGTAAGTAAGATTCAGACTATGCGTAAGGATGCTGGATTTGAGGTTATGGACAAGATTACTGTATATGTAGATGGTAATGACAAGTTAGCAGACCTTATGGTTAAGAATGCAGAGCAGATTAAGAGCGTTGTTCTTGCAAATGCTATTGAAACAGGTAAGACAGCAGGATTCACTAAGGATTGGGATATCAATGGTGAGAAGGTTGTGCTTGCGGTTGAGAAGAACTAAAACAGTATCTTAATAATTTATAATATGTAAAGACGAGGAGAAAATCGCAGTTATGCGAATTTTCTCCTCGTTTTTTAGTAAATAGAAATAGATGAGCCGATACACAATTCACGCCCCAAAATGACAGTTCACGCCAATTGTATTGAAATATTATTAAGGATGAATATACTGAAATTAATAAGAACTATAAAAAATGTTATAGAAGATTATGTTGTATATAAATCATTTATATGAATAGAATCGAGGTGAATAATAATGATCAATTAATTTTATTAAATTGCAATAAGGGTGCGAATCGTGTATAATTTAACCATCGTGTAACGTGCTTTGTGAATAATGTTAATTAAATCAGACACGATTAGTTAAATCAGGAATAATGATATACATTTGTGGTATATCTATATATTAAGGAGGAGAAGAATACATGGTGACAGGTACAGAAGCATCTTTTAGCAAGGAAGAATTCAAGAAAAAAGTTGTAAGTAATTGTAAATCTCTTTATAGAAAGAATATTGATGAGGCAGATAAGCAGCAGGTGTTCCAGTCAGTTGCGTATGCAGTTAAGGATCTTATCATAGATAAGTGGATAGCTACACATAAGACATATGACAAGGAAGATCCTAAGATTGTATATTATATGTCTATGGAGTTCCTTATGGGACGTGCACTTGGTAATAACATGATTAACCTTACTAAGTATAACGAGATAAAAGAAGCACTTGAGGAGCTTGGACTTGATATTAATGTTATCGAGGATCAGGAGCCGGATGCAGCTTTAGGTAATGGTGGTCTTGGACGTCTTGCAGCATGTTTCATGGATTCTTTAGCAACTCTTGAATATCCTGCATATGGATGTGGTATTCGTTATAAGTACGGTATGTTCAAGCAGGAGATTAAGGACGGATATCAGGTAGAGGTTCCTGATAACTGGTTAAAGGATGGCAATCCATTTGAGATTAAGCGTTCTGAATACAGATATGAAGTCAAGTTTGGTGGATATGTGCGTTCTTACAGAGATGAAGCTACTGGACGTGATATATTCGTTCAGGAAGATTACCGTTCAGTTATAGCTGTTCCTTATGATCTTCCAGTTATCGGATATGGTAACAACACAGTCAATTCACTTAGAATATGGGATGCAGAGCCAGTTAATACATTTAACTTAAGCTCATTTGATAAGGGCGATTACCAGAAGGCTATAGAGGAAGAGAACCTTGCAAAGAATATTGTAGAAGTTCTTTATCCTAACGATAACCACTATGCAGGTAAGGAATTAAGACTTAAGCAGCAGTATTTCTTCGTATCAGCATCAGTTCAGAGAGCTGTTGAAAGATATAAGAATATGCACAATGGTGATGTAAAGAAGCTTTATGAGAAGGTTACATTCCAGCTTAATGATACACATCCAACAGTTGCAGTTGCAGAGCTTATGAGAGTTCTTATGGATGAGAATGGTCTTGAATGGGATGAAGCATGGGATGTAACAACTAAGACAGTTGCATATACTAACCATACTATTATGGCTGAGGCACTTGAGAAGTGGCCTATTGAGCTGTTCTCAAGACTTCTTCCAAGAATCTATCAGATAGTAGAGGAAATCAACAGAAGATTCGTTGAAGATATTAAGGCAAAGTACCCAGGAGACCAGGAAAAGGTCAGAAAGATGGCTGTTATATATGATGGCCAGGTTAAGATGGCTAATCTTGCTATATGTGCCGGATATTCTGTCAATGGTGTTGCAAGACTTCATACAGAAATCTTAGAGAAGCAGGAGCTTAAGGATTTCTATGAGATGATGCCAGAGAAGTTTAACAACAAGACTAATGGTATCACACAGAGAAGATTCCTTCTTCATGCTAATCCACTTCTTGCAGACTGGATTACAGATAAGATTGGTGATGGATGGGTAACAGACCTTAAGCAGCTTGAAAAGATGCTTGTATATGTTAATGATGAAAAGGCAAGACAGGAATTCATGCAGATTAAGCATAAGAATAAAGTAAGACTTGCAAAGTATATCAAGGAGCACAATGGAATAGATGTTAATCCGGATTCTATATTTGATGTACAGGTAAAGAGACTTCACGAATATAAGAGACAGCTTCTTAATATTCTTCATGTTATGTACCTTTACAATGAAATCAAGAAGAATCCTGATATGGATATTGTTCCTAGAACATTTATCTTTGGTGCAAAGGCTGCCGCTGGTTATAAGATTGCAAAGCAGACTATAAAGCTTATCAATAATGTTGCAGATGTGATCAATAATGATGAATCTATTAATGGAAAGATTAAAGTAGTATTTATCGAGAATTACAGAGTATCTAACGCTGAGATTATATTTGCTGCAGCAGATGTATCTGAGCAGATATCTACAGCATCTAAGGAGGCATCAGGTACAGGTAACATGAAGTTTATGCTTAATGGTGCAATAACACTTGGTACTATGGATGGTGCTAATGTTGAGATAGTACAGGAGGTTGGAGAGGAGAATGCCGTAATATTCGGTCTTCGTTCTGATGAAGTTATCCGTTATGAGAATGAGGGTGGCTATGATCCTATGGAAATCTTCAACAACGACCAGAATATAAGAGAGGTTCTTATGGAACTTATCAATGGTAAGTATTCTAAGGAAGATCCAGAGATGTTCAGGGATATCTACAACTCACTTCTTAACTCACAGGAGGGAAGAAGAGCAGATACTTACTTCATTCTTAAGGACTTCCGTTCTTATGCAGAAGCACAGGCTAAGATTGATAAGAGATACAGGGATGAGACTGGCTGGGCTAAGACAGTTATGATTAACTCGTTTAAGGCAGGTAAGTTCTCATCAGACAGAACTATTGAAGAGTATGCAACAGAAATCTGGAAGCTTACTAAGACACCAGTTAAGTTAAAGTAAAGGTTGCAAAATATAGAATAATATCTATCCGGTATTCATACATTTTATCTAGGAGGCTAGATAAAGTGTATGAGACTGGATAGATTTTTTTTACCCCGTATTATAATCAGAGGAGTGGGTTTAATCGGGGAAAGAATAGATGAAGCGGCGACAGACAAGCAGTATATAGAATATAAGAAGGCAAGAAGAAGGAACGATACACAAGGGTATGTCATAAGCAGCTGCGAGGCAGGGAATTATGATTACAAGGATTATAATTATTATAAAAGCAGGAGGGGAGAAGATAATTATTCATTAATCAAGGAAGAAAGCAGGAAAGGCCACAGTATAGTCAGGAAATGTATGGAGATAATGATATTTATCGCCATTTATTTGCTGGTGCCATCGGTTATTACGCTGAAGCTTACAGGTGTTGTTGATATGGCTGTGAGTGAAGAGATAGCTGATGGAAGGACGATAACAGTGAATTATAAAAATGCATCACAATCTGTAGAGGTTGAGAAGTTTGTTTCAATGGTTCTTGCCGACAGATTGTATATGGGTGATGAGATTGAACTTCTAAAAGCAGAAAGCATTATGATAAGGACAGACATATACCGTTTAATGGGTGAAAGGATGAACATAGACAGTAGTCAGCTTGGTATGTCGTATATGACATCAGGACAGATGAAGAAAAAGTGGGGAAAGGACTATTTGGATAATTATAACCTTGTAAATGACTGTGTAGCAGCGACAAATGGCATGACAATAAGCTGTAACGGGCAATATATAGAGGCAAGGTATACATACGTAACAGCAGGTTATACGCTTTCTGGCAAGGATATGTTAGGAGATGATTATTCATATCTTATGGCAGTTGAATGTCCTAAGGATAAAGAAGCAAAAGAATATTTTGTCGTTAAGACTGTTAATAACAAGGATTTTGTTAATGCATTTGAAAAAGCATACGATGGTCTGACACTGGATAAAAAGGGGCTTGATAAGCAGGTACAGGTTGTATCGGTAAGCAGTGATGGATATGTATCTAAGATGCAGGTCGGCAATATGGTGATGACAGGAAGCACATTTGCAAAGATTCTGGGACTGAATTCACCTAATTATAAAATAGAATATATGGATAGTGGCGTAAAGATAACAACAACAGGAGTGGGAGATGGTTTCGGGGTTAGTGTATACACGGCACAGAATATGGCAGAGAGTGGTGCAACTTATGAGGATATTTTAAAAACATTTTATAGTGGGGTGAGTATCGGGACTTAAAGTGGCTGAAAAGAAGATAAAGAAATATATAGCTGTGGAGTGTTTAACGAGAATATATTAGAGAATATATTACAAGAGATTAAGAATCCTTTACGGATATTTTACGTAATAAAACATATAGATTTTAATAATACTCTTTATATTATAAGCAATCTTTGGTTAAGAAACATATTTTACCTCTGCAAAATGCGTATCGCAGGGGAAATATTAAATTAACCTAAGGTTGCATTTTTATGTTGGAGCCAGCATTTCAGATTGGGAAAGCAGCAACAGAGGCTGAATATGAAATGTCTGATGTCAAGCATAATGTCAATAAGACATAATATCAGGAGGAAGATATGAGAAGAATGAAAAAGGTTGCAGCAGCAACACTTACAGCAATGATGGTAGCAAGTCTGGCTATGGGAACAACAGAAACATGGGCAAGAAGCTCAAAGAGGGCAGCATGGAATAATGCAGCAGCAGAATCAACAGATGTTGAAATGGAAGTAAAGGATGCCTGTTATACAGAGGATGGAAAAGAAACAGATGCTCATAATGTTAAATCAAATGTATATGCAAACAGCACAGAATGGGCAGAATGGAAGACTAAGTGGGAGAGCGTAAGAACTAACTTCTGTCAGATAGCATTAACTCCAGGTGAGGATGCAGCTAAGCTTAATGCAGCATGGTATTCAACAACTAAGGATGAAACTCCTAAGATTAAGCTTATGGATGCTTCTGGAAAAGAAATAAAGACATATGAAGGTAAACAGTCAGTTGAAGCTGATGTTGAGACTGTTAAGGATGGAGACAAGACATATACATTATATCCATGTAAGGTTACTGTAACAGGACTTGCAGAGAATACTTCTTACAAGTACCAGTATTATGTAAATGGAGCATGGTCTGAGGCATATGACTATAAGACACAGTCAACAGACAGCTTCTCTGTAATGTATGTAGGTGATCCACAGATAGGTGCTTCTACTAACCAGCTTGGTAACCAGAATAAAGAATACTATGCAATGAACGATTCATACAACTGGTATCATACACTTAACAATGCTGTTAAGAAGTTCCCAGGCTTAAGCTTTATTATGTCAGCAGGTGACCAGATTAACCAGTCTGGTGTATCCAATGATGCAGATAAGCTGGAGCAGCAGATAGAATATGCAGGTTTTCTTAATCCATCTGTACTTAGAAGTCTTCCTGTTGCTACAACAATCGGTAATCATGATTCTAAGTCAGTTAACTATTCGAATCATTTTAATTATCCTAACAAGCAGACAAGCGATGCTAATACAGCATCAAAGACAACTGCAGGTACAGATTATTACTTCACATATGGCAATACATTATTTATAAGTATTGATACTAACAACTATAATGTTGCTACTCATGAAAATGTTATAAAGGAAGCAACAGAGAAGAATCCAACTGCAAAGTGGAGAATACTTATGTTCCATCAGGATATTTATGGCTCTGGTTATGACCATTCAGATTCAGATGGTATTGTTCTTAGAACACAGCTTACTCCTGTTATAGATAAATATGATATAGATGCGGTTCTTCAGGGACATGATCATACATATTCAAGAACATATCAGCTTACTTCTGATGGAAATACTAATCATGGCGAATATACAAAAGCCCCTAAAACAGATGATAAAGAGAACTTCACAGCATATATTAATGATAATAACTGCTATAATCTCAAGTCAGGCAAGGAGGATTCAAGCAAGGTTGTAGATCCAGAAGGTACTGTATACTTTGAAGCTAATTCAGCAACTGGTAGTAAGTATTATCAGCTTATTGGTACACAGCAGGATTATATAGCAGCAAGATGCCAGAGCTGGAGACCTACATATTCTGTTCTTGATATAACAGATACAACTCTTACAGTAAAGACTTATGATGCAGCAACTAATGAAGAACTTGTAGCAGATGGTGGTGTTAAGACTGCATATACGATTGTAAAGCAGGCAGATAAGACAGCACTTGATACAGAAATAGCAAAGGCAGAGACTGCATATGATACAGCTAAGAAGGCAGGTAATTATACAGAGGCTTCTTTAAAGACTCTTGAGGATACTATAACAGCAGCAAAGGCTGTTACAGAAAATGCAGAAAGCACAACAAAAGATATAGCTAGTGCGGTAACATCATTACAGGATGCAGTTAAGGGTCTTGCGACTGTAGAGAATAATGATAACAAGGGCAACACAGAAAATAATGACAATGCAGCAGGAAACGGAACAGAGGATACTGCAGGTGTAGGAAATAAAACAGGCACAGAGGATAATGGTGAAGCTGGTCAGGATGTATCTGGCTCAGGAGACTCATCTGCAAATGCGTCTGGTTTAAGCAGCACGGTTAAGACTGGGGATACAGCTAAGGCAGCAGTATGGTACACAGCAGCAGGTCTTTCAATGGCAGGTGCCGCAGGTATTATACTTGTAGAAAGAAAGAAAAAGAAGCTTAACCAGTAAAAATATATGGATTAATATGCTTTAAGAAGGAAAAGTAAATGTCAGATAAGAAACAAGTGGTTGTAAAAGCAGTGGTTGTTGTGATATGTATTGCAGCATTTATATTTGCGGCAGACAGGCTGAGGGTTACAGATAAAGAGCCAATAGTAACAACACTGGGTTATTCATATGAGAATGCAAGAGTAATCGAGGTGGTAGAGGATAATCTGTCACCTGACGGAATAAGGGTCGGATATCAGCGGTTAAAGGTGCAGCTTACATCCGGAGAGTATAAGGGAGAAGTAGTAGATGCTACAAGTGCCGAGGGAAACCTGTTCGGAGCAGTATGTGAAAAGGGAGATTCGGTGGTAGTGCATATGAGTGTATCGGGTAGTTCTAAAAATGTCTCAGTATACTCAAAGGATAGAATAGTGGCAGTGGCTGCATTTGTAGGAATATTTTTACTGCTCATATGTATAATAGGTGGAAAGAATGGTGTTAAGTCAGTAGTTGGACTTGTGTTTACGTTCGTGTCAATATTTATGATATACATACCTCTTATATACAGAGGATTCTCTCCATTCTGGGCTGCCGTGATCATTACAATTATAACAACAATAGTTACGATGTATCTTATCAGTGGCTTTACAGTAAAAACAATATGTGCAATAGCCGGGACAGTAACAGGTGTGCTTCTTGCAGGTTTATCAGCATGGCTGTTTGGCAAGGTGGCAGATATAGACGGATATAATGTATCAAACATAGAAACGCTTTCTTATATAGGGCAGATAACTAATATCCAGATAGGCGGGCTGTTATTTTCAGGAATTCTCATAGCTTCTTTAGGGGCTGTCATGGATGTTGCAATGTCTGTATCATCGGCAATATGTGAAATCCATGACAAAGCACCACAGCTTGGCTGCTTCGAATTGTTTAAAAGCGGTATGAATGTTGGACGTGATATGATGGGAACTATGTCAAATACGCTTATACTTGCTTTTGTAGGAAGTGCAGTAAGTGAGCTTGTTATTAACTATGCATATAATCTTCCATTCAGACAGATTATTAATTCGTATAATATAGGTATAGAGATTATGCAGGGAGTCTCCGGAAGTATAGGAGTTATACTTACAGTACCGGCTGTTGCTGTTGTAACAGCGTGGCTGCTTACTCATAGACATGGAAATATTGTTGTTTAACACACATTCTTAACGTACGGACGACAGCATATATGAGAAAAGC
>ENA-OPWR01001921-OPWR01001921.1-human-gut-metagenome-genome-assembly--contig:-NODE-1921-length-15059-cov-5.128299_pt1 | contig 15059 bp, 9 predicted proteins | sample MGYA00241507_ERZ502006 | MGnify/ENA primary metagenome ERZ502006 (study PRJEB25962, sample SAMEA2043041) | human gut metagenome | biome: human gut; feature: human-associated habitat; material: faeces...
GTGTTATCTCATCTGCGATCGCTGCGCTGATGGTAGTTTCGGCGGCTATGCCGTGCTACGCTGACTCGCTCGACGATTCTTCCGCTGCCGATAGCTCTTCGGCCGCCGCAGACGCTGCTGCTGACGGATCTGAGGCTGACGATACTTCGTCCGCTGAGGACTCTGCGCCTGCTGATGACGGCGACGAGGTAGCTACTGCCGAGACTTCGGAAACTGCGGCAGTCGATACCGGCTCGGACGAAAGTACCGAGAGCGCAGGAAAGCGCGTGGAAGATTCGTACCGCGATTTTTACTCGAAGTACTCGGGCGAAAAAGGCTCTGCTGATGAGATCACCGTAACTGGCGAACAAATGCTAGGCAGCAACTTTGTCGGAAAGAGCGACAGCGCGCAGATCTCTCTTGCGAGCGTAGGCGGAGCAGACAAGGTTCTGAACTGGGAAAACCAGGAGGGCGATTTCTCGTTTAAGGTAGACGTAGCCCAGGCGGGAACTTACAGCGTAAAGATGAGCTATTACGTTCCTGACACGAGCAACACCAGCGATGTTCAGTTTGAAATGGACATCAACGGCGAGTGCCAGTATCCTACCGCCTCCCGTATCACCCTGCCTAAGGTATGGGTAAACGACGCTACAGGCGACACGGGAATTGATATGGATACCAGAGGAAACGATATTCGTCCCGGTCAGGTAGCATACGCAAAATGGCAGGATAATCAGCCTATAAAGGACATCGACGGACTTTACGGCACACCGCTTCTCTTCTACTTTGAAAAGGGCGAGAACACCGTTACCATCTCCTCCGAAAAGGCTCAGTTCGCCATCAAGGACTTCAAGCTTTATCAGTACGAAGCCCCTGCGGACTATCAGGCTCCTTCCTCGGGCGACCTCAGCGCCGCTTCGGGTCAGAAGATAACTCTGGAGGGCGAGCTTGCCGACGAAAAGAGCGACAGAACTCTCTTCCCGACCAGCGATATGCACTCCTACATAACCTCTTGCGTAAATGGTTCCAGCCCCACCAAAACCAGATATAATACCATAGGTAAGGCAAGCTGGTCGCAGGCTACACAGTCTGCTACCTGGAACTTCACAGTAGAAAAAGACGGCTACTACAAAATAGGTATCCGCGCTAAGCAGGACACCATGAGAGGTATGTACTCTAACCGCCGCCTCTACATCGACGGCGTGGTACAGAACAAGCAGTCCGATCAGATCAAGTTCTACTATGATTCTGACTGGAGCGTTACCGTTCCTTCCGTTTCGGATGACGAGAACGCTGAGCCTGTTTACTACAAGCTCAGTGCCGGCCCGCACACCCTCACCCTTGAGGCAGTGCCCGGCGAGATCGGCGAGATAATGGGTAAGCTTGATGACATAACCTATGACATCAACAACTACTACAGAAAAATACGCCAGATCACAGGTCCTGACCCTGATGAATACAACAACTACATGATCGACAAGACGATCCCTTCGATCGTACCTGACTTCAAGCAGTACGCTAAAGACCTTCGCTCGCTGAAAAACGAGATCGAGAGCCTTTCAAATCAGGGCGGTTCTGAGGCTGTAACGCTCGAAAAGATGGCTCTTACCCTCGACGAGTGTACCGAAAAGCCCGACAGAATACCTGAGATGATGTCGCAGATCAAGGATAACGTTACCTCGCTTTCATCGTGGGTAAGCACCTACCGTGAACAGCCTCTCGAGATAGACCTCATAGAGATCTGCTCGCCTGACGAGGACTTCACAGACTGCGATTCAAACTTCTTCAAGTCGTTTAAATTCGGCTTTGACGCATTTATCGGCTCCTTCTTTGAGGATTACAATTCTCTGACGGATATAGAAGAAGGAGAAGACGTAATGACCTGCTGGATCTCTCTTGGCAGAGATAACGCTACCGTTGTTACGAACCTTGTAAATAACGATTATAACCTTACCGCTGATACGAAGGTAAACATGAAGCTGGTACAGGGCGGTATAGTAGAAGCTACATTCGCGGGCAAGGGTCCTGACCTCGCGCTCTTCATGGGCGGCGACTTCCCGATACAGCTCGCTTCGCGTGGAGTTCTTGAAGACCTGACGCAGTTCAGCGATTACGAAGAAATGACCTCGCGCTTCTCTGAAAACGCAATGACTCTTTACGAGTACAACGGCGGCGTATACGGACTTCCCGTATCGCAGACTTTCCCGATGCTCTTCTACCGCAGCGATATTCTCGCGGAGATGGGCGTAGACCCCGAAAAGGATCTGACAACTTGGGAAGGCCTGATGAACGTTCTCCCCGTACTCCAGAGAAACTACATGGAGGTAGGTCTGATACTTCCCGTAATGGGCGGTACTTCCGGCGTTACCACCATCTCGCCTGTAACTGAGGCAGGTAACACCTTCGCGATGCTGCTCCTCCAGCAGGGCGTAAATTACTACAACGACGAAAAGACTAAGACAAACTTCGACACTCAGGAGGCTGTAAACGCATTTGACCAGTGGACAGAGTTCTACACCAAATACAGCTTCAGCCAGACATACGACGCTTTCACACGTTTCAGACAGGGCGATATGCCTGTTCTTATCCAGAACTACACCTTCTTCAACCAGCTCTCAGTAGCTGCTCCTGAAATAAAGGGATGCTGGGACTTCATGCACGTTCCCGGTACTGAGAATGAGAACGGCTCGGTAACTCTTGCGGACGGAAGAAAGATAAGCATCGCTTCCTGCTCTACCGGTTCGGGCGCTATCATCTTTACCAGCTGCCCCGATAAGGAAGGCGCTTGGGAATTTATAAAGTGGTTCACCTCTGACGAAACTCAGGTAGCTTACGGTAACGACATCGAGTCGGTACTGGGTACTATGGGCCGTTATGATACCGCTAACCTGAATGCTCTTCAGCAGCTTTCATGGACTACCAAGCAGTGCGAGAAGCTCACTGAGCAGCTCAAGGCGCAGGTAGAGATACCCGTTATCCCCGCTTCTTATGGCGTAACTCGTAACCTGAACAACGCGTTCAGAGAAGTTGCAAACCAGTATGAGAACGCGAGAGATACACTCTTCTGGTACAACAAGGACATCAACGAGGAAATTGAGCGTAAGAACAACGACCTCAAGATGTACGAGGATGAAATAAATTAAGAAAGGGGAGCATCTTATGTCAAAAAAAGTAAATCCTGACGCTCCGGTCAAGACGCAGGGATATTGGGCTTACACATGGCATATGATGAAGGTCAACAAGGGCTGCTACGGACTTTTAGCTCCGTTTATGATACTCTTCACGATCTTCACGATCATACCCGTTTGTATGTCGCTCCCGATGGGCTTTACTAACTTCAACATGATCCAGTCCCCCAAGTGGGTAGGATTATCAAACTTCTATACGCTTTTCTTAAACGACAGCGTATTCCTCATCGCAGTAAGAAACACTCTTATCTTCGCGATATTCACAGGTCCTTTTGCTTACATACTGAGCTTTCTGGTAGCTTGGCTGATAAATGAGATGAATCCGTTCCTTAAAACGTTCTTCACCTTCGTTTTCTACGCACCTTCCATGACTTCATCAGTATACATCACCTGGCAGCTGATCCTCTCGGGCGACCAGTACGGCTACCTCAACGCTGTACTGCTCGATATGGGCTTTGTCAGCAAGCCGGTACAGTGGCTCACAGATACCACCTACATTCTCGGCGTGTGCATCATAGTACAGCTTTGGATGTCGATGGGCGCAGGCTTCCTTGCTATCCGCGCAGGTTTCCAGAACATCGATAAGTCGATGTACGAGGCAGGCGCTATCGAAGGCATCAAGAACAGATGGCAGGAACTTTTCAAGATCACCATCCCTTCGATGGGCCCGCAGCTGCTCTTCGCCGCTGTAAACCAGATCGCCAGCTCCTTCACCGTAGGTACGGTAGGTCAGATGCTGGTAGGTCTGCCTTCTACCGATTACTCGGCACACACTATTATGAACCACGCGACCGACTACGGTAGCGTACGTTACGAGATGGGCTACGCCGCTGCGATATGCTTCGTGCTGTTCCTCGCCATGCTGCTTGCGAACAAGGGCGTAAACTGGCTCCTCGGCAAATACATTGATTAAAGGAGGTGCAGATAAAACATGGCCAGAAGAAAAAAGAAGAAGTCGATCGACCAGCTTAAAGTTAAAGATAAGCACAAGAAGATCAACGGATCCGTCGGCGGTGACGTCTGCATCTTCATCTTCCTCGTGCTTCTCGGAATATTCATGGTATTCCCCATCTACTACTCAGTAGTACAGTCGCTGAAGCCCGTAGAAGAGCTGTTCGTTTTCCCGCCTAAGCTTTATGTACTTAACCCCACGGGAAAGAACTTCTCAGATATGTTTAAGGTAGCCGCGGAATACACCGTGCCGCTTTCCAGATACATATTCAACTCAGTATTCACAACAGTGGTTATATGCGTATTCAACGTATTCGTTACCTGTATGGCGGCGTTTGTACTTTCTAAGTGCAAGTTCCCCGGCGACAAGGTTCTCAATAAGCTGATAGTTGTCGCTCTGCTTTTCAACTCGCAGGCAACATGGATCATGCAGTTCCTGGTATACTCCAAGCTGCACATGATCGATACCTACTGGGTACTCATTCTCCCTTACATCGCTACGGCAATGAACCTCTATCTGATGCGCCAGAGTATGTCTACTCTGCCTGACTCGCTGATAGAGGCTGCGAAGGTAGACGGCGCGGGACTTTTCAGGATCTGCTGGCAGATAGTAGTTCCTAACTCAAAGCCTGCGATCATGACCATCATCATCTTTGCATTCCAGCAGGCGTGGAACATAAACGGCGGTGCAGTTATCTACTCGGAAGAGTACAAGACGCTGCCTACCATCGTTCAGCAGATCTCGCTTGCAGGTCTTGCAAGACAGGGCGTAACCTTCGCTTCAGCGGTATTGCTCCTGATTCCTCCGCTGGTAGTATTCCTCATCGCACAGGGCAACGTTATGGAAACCATGGCGAACTCCGGTATGAAGGAATAATTTATTCCGGCTTCATAAATTCAATGATAACAAACAACTTTGATTACTGAAAAGGAAACAGGTGATAATACAGTGAATGGAATAAAAACTTCCGTAAGGAAGCTGCTTTGCCTCACTCTGGCAGCGTGCACTGCGATTAGCATGTCTGTTACGGCTTTTGCAGACGAGCCTTACGAATCTTACAACTACGATAACTGGGACGAAGCTATCCCCTCGCAGAGCGCATACACCGTTCAGAAAACTGTAACGGGCGCTGATATGGGACTCAGCCGACTTTCAGACCCCGCCGATCCGCTGTTTTACAGCGAGGAAGCTTCCGCTTCGCTCAGCGAGGCTAAGGATTTCTACGTTTACGACGATAAAGAGATCTGGATAGCCGATTCGGGCAACAACCGTATTTTAAGACTTGACGAAAATTACAACATCATCGGCAGATATTACGGAGTTACCGGTCTGGAAGCTGACAGATGTGAAGAAACTCAGGACGGCGCTATCTCTACTTTCAAAGCTCCGCAGGGTCTTTACGTTACTACCAGCCCGACTACCGGCAAATATACCATATATATAGCCGACTACGATAACTCGCGCGTAGTAAGAGCTACGGTAGAAAGCGCTACCGAGCTGAAATGCGAGCAGGAATATACTAAGCCGGAAGAGGCGCTGTATACTTCCAAAACTTTCAACCCCACTAAGGTTCTCGTTGACTACGCCGAAAATGTGTACGCGGTAGTTAAATCCGTAAACACCGGTTCGGTACAGTTCAAGGCTGACGGCTCTTTCACAGGCTTCTACGGTGCGAACCGAGTAGAGGTAACCGCTAAGGTCATCGCTCAGAAGCTTTGGAGAAAGATAGCTTCAAACGAGCAGATCGAGGGTATGAGCCGTAACGTTCCTGTTGAGTACGCAAACTTCGATATGGACGGCGAAGGCTTTATCTACACCGTTACCGAGGTATCTACCGATACCGACGCGGTAAAGAAGATCAACCCTGCGGGATACAACGTATGGGACAACGTGGTAGGCGATGAGTACACTTTTGGTGACCACACCGACGCTGTATGGGATATGGCTTCCAACAAGACCTACTCCACCAAGCTTACCGACATCGCTATCGACGGCGACGGAATAATAAACGTTCTCGACTTTGAAACCGGACGCGTATTCCAGTACGACCGCCTCTGCAACCTCATCTGCATCTTCGGTACTAAGAATTCCTCCGCAGACCAGAGAGGCACGTTCCTTAACCCGAACGCAGTAGACACCATCGGCACAAACGTTATCGTGCTCGAGGGTTCTAAGACAAGAAACGACATTACAGTATTTGAAAAGACCGTTTTCGGCAAGAATCTGCACAAGGCTTTCGAGTTCTTCGATGCAGGCCAGTACGTTGAGGCTGCTCCCTACTGGGAAGAAGTTATCAAGCGCGACGGCGGCTACACCTACGCCCACGTTGGTCTGGGTAAGGCTGATCTGAAAAACGGCGAATACAAGTCGGCACTCGACAGATTTGAGATCGCTAACGATAAGGACGACTACGATAAGGCTTTTGAGTACTACAGAGAAGAGTGGCTGAGAAACAACTTCACAGCAGTAGCTGTTGTAGTAATAGTTCTCGTAGTACTGCTCGTCGTAAAGAAGATACTCAAGAAAAAGGGCATAAAGCTCATCAAGCGCAAGAATAAGAAGGAGGCGGAATAACAATGTATGAATTTTCTACACTCGGCTGGGTAAAACACGTTGTTTTCCACCCCTTTGAAGGTTTTGAAGACCTCAGGTGGAAAAAGCAGGGCTCGCTGAAAGTTGCTCTGATACTAGTTGTAATGCTCTTCATTGCAATGGTAGCTAACAACCGTATGGTAGGCTTCGCTTTCAACACTAACACGGTTAAAGTATTCAACGTAGTTCCGCTGATCGTACAGTCGGTAGTTTACTTCGCGACTTGGGTCATCGGCAACTGGTGCATTTGCACCCTGCTCGACGGCGAGGGTACTTTAAAGAAGATCTGCATCTACTCAGCATACGCGCTGGTACCTTACATAATCTGCAGCTACATCGCAGTATTTATCTCTAACTTCATCATCACTGAGGAAGTTATTTGGTTCCACGCATTCACCTACCTCGGCATGGGCTGGTCGGTGATCCTGATGATCTCGGCAATGAAGGCTGTACACCAGTACTCCATTCCCAAGACCCTCGTTTCCATAGTGCTCACGCTGGTAGCTATGCTGCTGATACTCTTCTTGGCAATACTCCTCCTCTCGCTTTTCCAGCAGGTTTATGTATTCGTTTATACGATCTACACTGAGATCGCGTACAGAATTCGTGGATAAGAAAGGGTGGTGTTAAAATGCAAAATAAGAATTACAAAAAAGTATTGACGTTTGCTCTTGTTCTTTCCATGATGATGCCTATCGGCTCGGCGGCTGCTGACTCTGCGGCTGATACTTCCGAAGCTGAAAGCTCAGTAGCAGACACCTCTTCGGCTGAGGACTCTGCGGCAGATGACTCCGCTGCTGACGATTCCGCTGCTGATACCGACAGCGCTGCGGAAGATGATTCGACCGCTGACGACGCTGCGGCTGACGACGCTGAGGAAGATGCTGATGATGGTGATCATGCGGATAAAAAGGACGAGGAAGAGGCAGCCCCGCTGCTTACCGACGACGAAGCTCTCGCGCTTGAAAGCGTAGAGCAGATCGCCGAGAACGATAACTTCCTGCTTTATATGGACCCCGATAACGAAAGAATTTGCTTAAAGGTCAAAAAGACCGGCAAGTGCTGGTGGACTTCTCCTATAAACGCTGATTCCGACCCCACGCCTATCTCTGAAGACGGAGATACGATGAAGAGCGGTCAGATAGGTCAGGCTAAGTCCAGCGCGGCTATCAATATCGGCGACCTTCGTCAGGAGAAGAGAACTGAGCTTCCCGCTCCCGCTTACTCCTACAAGGCAAGCGTTTCATTCAAGGCTGAGGCTAACGGCTGCGCAGTTACCTACAATTACACTGCTTACGGCGTAAAGCTGACGGTACACTACGAGCTGAAAGACGACTGCCTCCACTCATATGTAAAGACCGACGAGATAGTTGAAAAAGACAGCACCAGTGACGAGGGCAAGGCTCTTACCAAGATAATCCTCGCACCTTACATGGGCGCTGTTTCGGGACTCAACACCGACGGCTCGCCGACAGAGGGCTACATGATAGTTCCTGACGGAAGCGGCGCAGTTATCAACTATAATAACGGCAAGACAAATTACGCCAGCTACTCGCAGCGCGTTTACGGTACCGACTATACCGCCGTACCGCTTAACGCACCGCGTGTTACCGAGCAGGCTTACCTGCCTATGGTGGCTACCGTACAGGGCAACAACGGTCTGGTAACGATAGTTTCCGAGGGCGACGCCAACGTTTACGCGAACGCTCAGATAAGCGGCCAGAACAAGCAGGCTTACAACAACGCATACTTCGAGTTTGAAACAAGAAGCAGCGATGAATTCTTCATGAGCGGTACTGATACCAACAAGATCACCGTATTTGAAAAATACGGCATCAAGACCGACACTTTCGGACTTGAGTATTACCCGCTCGATAATGACGAAGGCGTCAACTACGCCGACGTAGCTGAGGTTTACAGAAACTACCTCATCAACAGCAAGGGACTTACCCAGAAAACTGAGGCTAACGACACCGACCTGTATGTAGATACATACGGCAGCGTGCTCAAGGAAGAGTCGATACTCGGTCTGCCTATCACGATGAAGACCAAGCTGACTACCTTCTCTCAGGCTTCAGACATCGCAAGCCAGCTCAACGACGCAGGTGCAGACTCCATAGTTATGAACTATAACGACTGGACAAAAGCTTCGGTAAAGAACATGGTATCTACCAAGGCTAAGGCGCTCGGCAAGCTGGGCAGCACCGATGATTTCAAGAACCTCAACAGCGATAACCTTACCGTTTACGGTTCGGTAAACAACTTTACTATGGAAAAGGGAAGCTGGGGCTACTTTGAGCTTTCAAATACAGCTATAAGAGTTTCGAGCGCCTACTCCAGACAGTCGAGCTACAGTCCCGCTTTCGGCGTGGCAGTTTCGGGAGTATCTCCCGCGCTTATAGCTCCTAACACTTACACCAAGATCTTTAAGGAAACTATCGACAGCTTCACTGGAAACAGCGTAAACTCTATGGGCTTCGGCGATTGGTCTACTAAGCTGGTAAGCGACTTCTCTAAGAAGAACACTTCTTGCAGAAACGACACAATGAACACCATAGTTACAGGCTACTCTGACGCTGTGAACGCAGGTCAGTCGATAATAGCCGAAGGCGCGAACTCGTATGTACTGCCTTATGTAAGCGCAGTTACCGACGTTCCCGTTTACTCCAGCGGATTCAACCTCACCGATATGGACATACCGTTCTATCAGATGGTCATCCACGGCTACGTTCCTTACTCGACTAAGGCTATCAACGCAAGCTCTGATACCGACCGCACTTATATGCGCGCTTTGGCTGCCGGATCTAACGTAAATTACGATATGATCTATCAGGACGCCGACGAGCTGATAGATACCAGAGATGACGACCTGTACTACTCGCACTATTCGGGCTGGGTACAGATGGCTGCCAACCAGTACAAGGTAACTAAGAAGGTGCTCGCCGCAGTAAGCGACTACACCATCTCGGATTACACCGTAGAGGGCGACATCATCAAGACCACTTACAGCAAGGAAGGTCAGGCAGACGTAGTCATCGAGGTAGATACCAAGAACTGCACAGTAAAGGCAAACGGCGAAACCACCGACCTTCTTGCCGAGGGTGCAGTAGAGAAGGAGGTGCAGTAAGCTGATGAGCGATATAGAAAAGACCAACGCTGAAAACGAAGAATTGGAGCAGCTAAAGGATGTTCCCGAAGTTAAGCTCGTGCTTGACGAATCGGAAGACGACGCCCCCGCTGTTACCGAGGACGCTTCTGCTGAGGCAGCCGCTAATGAAGAGGCTTCTACCGAGGTAGAGGAAAAGTCTTACGCTTCCGCCGCAGCTATACCTGCAAAACAGAAGGGATTAAAGATCCCGTATGAAAGAAGAAAAGCTCTTTACGGCTACGGCTTCATCGCCCTCTGGTTCGTGGGAAGCATCTACTTCTTCATTGCTCCGCTTATCCAGTCGCTGATCTACTCTTTCCATCAGACAAAGATAGTCACCGGCGGTATGGAGATGTCAAATCCCGGTTTTAATAACTACTACAACGCATTCAGAAAAGACCAGTATTACCTGCCCGCTCTCACCAAAATGCTCAAGGATACGCTGCTCAATACGCCCCTTATCCTCGTGTTCTCGGTGTTCATCGCAGTAATACTGAACCAAAAATTTAAAGGAAGAACAGCCGCTCGTGCTATCTTCTTCCTCCCTGTAATCATCGCTACCGGCCCTGTTATCGACATAATCAACGGTAATATGTCTACCGGCGGTTACGCAGGCGGTTCTGAGCAGTTCAGCTCGATGTTTGAAACAGACCTCGTAGACCAGCTGCTCAACTTCCTCGGCGTTTACAACATAAGCGACCAGCTTACAGAAGTTATCAGCACCCTTACCTCTGATATATTCAATCTGGTATGGAAGTGCGGTATACAGATCCTGCTGTTCCTCTCGGCACTTCAGGGAATTCCTTTCTCGGCTAAAGAAGCGGCTTCTATGGAGGGCGCTACCGCTTGGGAATATTTCTGGAAGATCACAGTTCCGTACATCAGCCCGATGCTTATCGCCAGCCTGGTGTACACGATAGTAGATTCGTTCGTTGATCCTTCCAACGAAGTTATGACTCTGGTTCTTAACCAGTCGAAGCAGTGGGAACACGGCTACTCGGCTGCTATGGCTTGGGCATACTTCGCGATAATCGGTGTGATACTGGCTATCGTACTGGCAATAATCAACAAGTTCGTTTACTACGAAGTAGATTAAAAAGGGGGGATCACATTGGCAACTAAAAAAGAAGAAAAAGAGTTTGAGAAAGAGCGCAAAAAGTACCTTAAAGAGCGCATGAAGCGTATGAAGGAGGAAGGCCTTGAAAAATACTTTACTCCTGAGCAGATACGCTACAATAGAAACAAGCGCATCATAGGCGCTGTATGGCCCATTTTCAGATTCCTTATCCTGTTCGGTCTTGGATTTGTTATCATGTATCCTCTGCTGTTCATGGTTTCAACAGCTTTCAGACCCAATGCAGAAATGAACGATCCTTCAATAGTTTGGATCCCTAAGTCCTTCACGCTCGATAACCTCAAGCAGACCGCTACCGTAATGAAATTCGACATTTTCAGCGGCTTTGCGGCTAAGGACAACACGATCATCAACACCATTTACCTCAACGTGATCTCTTCGGTACTTCAGGTACTGACCTGCTCGATCACCGGTTATGGTTTCGCAAGATTTAAGTTCAAGGGAAGAAACGTGCTCTTCGCTATCGTTCTTCTGATGATCATAGTACCTCCGCAGATCACAACCATTCCGCTGTATCTGCAGTTTGCGTACTTCAAGCTCTTCGGCATCATCCCGCTTTACAGCGGCGGCGAACAGCTTTCGCTTATAAACAGCGGACTTACGATGTACCTGCCTGCGCTGTTTGCAAACGGTATAAAGGCCGGACTTTTCATCTACATCTTCCGTCAGTTCTTCCGCGGCCTGCCTAAGGAGCTGGAAGACGCTGCGTACCTCGACGGCTGCGGACCTTTCGAGACCTACGTCAAGATCATGGTCCCCAACGCTAAGACTTCGTTCCTGACGGTATTCCTGTTCTCGATCGTTTGGTACTGGAACGATTACTATGTATCGTCCTCGTTCTTCACCGAGAACAACACAGTAGCTCTTATGCTGAAAAACCTCGACGCTAACCTGCAGCAGCAGCTGTTCCAGGGTCAAACGGTAAGCGTAAGACAGATCATAGTATGGCTCGAATCGGGCTGTCTGCTCTCCATCGCACCTCTGCTGATAATGTACATCTTCTTACAGAGATACTTTATCGAGGGTGTTGAGCGTTCCGGTCTTACCGGTATGTGATCTGCATACTTCAAAAAAAACACGGCAGCTTTCGGGCTGCCGTTTTTTTGCGCAAAAGTAAGGGGCGCTGCAAGTTTTGGCTTGTGCAGCACCCCTTTTTATGAGAATAATTATGACATAAGCTTGCTAAGTGTTAGCTGTTGGCAGTGTTCTGGTTATTTTGATCTTCGGGCTTGGCAGGGGGCTGACCGTTTTGGTCGTTCATTCCGCCCTGTCCGTTCGGCGACTCCTGACCTCTTTTACCGCCGCCGAATCTGCCGCCCATGCCGGTCGAAGTGCTGTTTGAGGTGCAGATGTCGGAAAGCTCGACTTCCTCAGTCTGGTCGCCGAGGGTTAGGGTGTATGTGCCCGACGCAAGATCCGCCGAGCTGAAAACTAACGACTGGCATTCCTTATCCAGCGTGCAGGTGAAGAGCACCTCGCCGTCCGCGTCGGTAACGGTAAATTCCGAGCCCGCCGCCGCAGTTGAAGCGAAGTTGTGCAGCACGTTGTACTGCGTGGAGTTGTCAGAGAAGCCGACCGCCATGCCGACAGCGCCCGCCGCTACTATCGTGCCGCCCGTTATCTGCGCGGTGGAATCTCTGTCGCCGATGTCCAGCGCGCCGTTGCCGCCGTTGGTCGGTCCGCTTACTATCACTGTTCCGCCGCTCATCACAAAATTGCCGTTAGAGTCGAGCCCGTCGCCCGAAGCGTTGACTTTTAGCGTGCCGCCCGAGATCCCCAGAATATAGTTCTCGTCGCTGTCGGCAAACATATCCCTTCCCGCGCGCTCGTCCGAGCCGGTATCGCTGCCGCCCGCGGCGTTCAGCCCGTCGTCGCTCGCGGTTACGTCTATCTCGCCGCCCGAAATATAGATGTTCAGCCCCTCAAGACCCTCGTAGCTCTTTGAAACCGTGATCTTGCCGCCCGAGATCGTGAGGTCGCCGTTTGCGTGCGTGCCGTCGTCGCCCGAACTTGCCGTAATGTCGCCCGCCGAGATGTTCACTGCGCCGTTCGAGTGCAGCGAATCGTCGGAGGAGTCGATGCTGATAACGCCGCCCAGAATGTTCAGCTCGCTGCCCGCCTTTATGCCCTTCGCCGATGTGGACTCGCTGTCGGCAGATGATGCGTCGGTCGAGGAGGTATTTGAACTGTCTGCCGAAACTGCGGTGTAAGCCGTAGCCGTCAAAGTGCTGTCGCCGCTGCCCGACGGCATTTCGGGCGGCGTACCCGTCTGCTGACCGTTCTTGTCGGGGGGCGTGCCCATATTGTCCTTGCTCCAGCTTCCCCAGTCGCCGTTCGGCTGACCGTCTGATTTCATGCTGGCGTTTGCCGCACCGCCGCCGCTGGTAAGAGTCAGCGTGCCGTCCTCTATCTGCATTACTGTTTCAGCCTCCAGCGCGTCGCCCGCTGCGTTTACGGTTATGTCGCCGCCCGTCACGGAAACAAAACCCTTTTCCGCGTCCTCGTCATTTGTCGCGCGGATACCGTTCGAGCCGGCGGTAACGTCGATAGTGCCGCCGCTGATCTTCACGCTGTCCTTGCCGTAAATTCCGCCCGAAGCGGCGTTTACCGTGATGTTTCCGCCCGCGATGACGATGTTGTCCTTGCTGACTATGCCGTGTTTGTAACTGCCCGTCACGCTGAGCGAACCGCTGCCGTTGATGGTGAGGTCGGCACGAGAGAAAATGCAGCCGTCGGTGTTGTCGTTGCTGTCCGTGAGGGTGTATTCAGCGCCGTCGGCAAAGCTGTTTTCCGTGCCGTCCTCCAGCGTCAGCGTCACCTTGCTCGCCTTGTCGATCATCAGCGCCGCGTAGTCGGAATTCGTGACCGAAACGCCGTTCAGCACCAGCTTGACCTCGCTGTCCTTCGCCTTGACGTCGTGGACTTTGGCCTTCAGCGGCTTGCTGTCGCGGATCATGGGAGCCACGCGCAGCCGGCTGAACTTCCTCGCGTCGTCGATTGTTGGGTGGACGTAGAGGATGCTGCCGGGGTCTTGGTCGATAATGTAGCCGATGATGTTCAGCTCGAGCTCAGACTTGCCGACCTGCGAAGCTGCCACCATTACGATCTTGTGTACCTTGGGATCCGTGAAGGCTTTCATCGGCTCCTCGAGGTACGGGGTGCGCTTGGTGCGCCACGGCCCGGCCTCGGCCGAGCTTTCGGGTGAGAGGCGGCGGTGCTTGTCAGCCCACTCGTCCACGGTCAGGCTCTCGGGCGGTGCGAAGCGTTTGACCGCGCCCGAGATGGCGGCGTTCAGCTTGGCGGCGGCTTTTTTAGTCGTCCGCGTCATCGGAGAGGTCGCTCCAGCCTTCCCGATCCCTTACCCGCCGCGCATATTCCTCGGGATCGTATTTGTAGGCGGCCAGCTCCTCGAGGATCTTGTAGACCTCGGCCCGGATGATCTCGGACGCCTCGGCTGCTGTCTGAGCTGCCACGACGTCGACGGCCAGACGACCGGGCAGGGCTATGAGCATTGACCTGATATTGTAGACGAGGTCGGTCATGACGGCCTCGACGTCCTCGCTGCGGTGCATGGTGCCCTCGAGCTCTTTGAGTTGGAGGGCGGCCATGTCGGCCTTGCTGCGCTTCAGGTCTGCCTCAGCCTCCAGCCGGCGGGCTTCGATCTCGCTGTCCTTCTTGGACGGCTCGCGTCCGTTGGCTTTGTCGCTGAGGTATCGGATGTACTTCTGGATCGTCGGCAGCAGGTCGTAGCGGTTGGCGTGCCCGTCCTTTGTGGCGGTGATGATGCCCTCCTTGGCGAGCTGCTGCACGCGGCGAGGATCCACGCCGAAGATGGCCGCGATGGTCTTGCTGTCGACGAGCTTTGTGTTGGGGTTGTTCGGCATGGCTCTCCTCCTTTCTCCGTGCCATCATTTTCGTGAGCTCACGAAAATGGTCAGGGCCGCGAAACGAAACGGCCCGAAAAAATTTTTTCCAGTCTGCGCGTTTTTTGGGCTCGCCAGCACCGCAGGCCGATCGGTCGCGTCACAGTACCTTCGGCGCGTCTGGACGTCGTGTGCGGCGCTC
>ENA-OPWR01001926-OPWR01001926.1-human-gut-metagenome-genome-assembly--contig:-NODE-1926-length-15043-cov-2.482453_pt1 | contig 15043 bp, 15 predicted proteins | sample MGYA00241507_ERZ502006 | MGnify/ENA primary metagenome ERZ502006 (study PRJEB25962, sample SAMEA2043041) | human gut metagenome | biome: human gut; feature: human-associated habitat; material: faeces...
AAAACTGGCAGGCAAAATCGTGCTGGTCATCACCCACGATGAAGAACTGGCCGCCGATTGGTGCGACCGCGTGATCCAGTGGAACGACAAGGAGGAAAGAGGACGATGAACTACCAACAAAAAGATTGGCTGGGCAGCTGGCAGAATTTTGAGAGCTATCTGGTCAGCACCGCCCCCGCCATGCAGGCATGTTGGACGCAGGCCGAAGAAGCCGCCAAAGCCCTGCCGATGTTTCAGGCGGGCGTAAAGACGTTCTGGCAGCGGGCGTGCGGCACGGCACTGGCAGGCCCCGTACTGGGTGGCTGGCAGATCGAAGCTGCCAACGCCCAGGACCTGCGCATCACCTGGCTGGATGCTGCCGGTCAGCCGCTGGACAGCGCCGTTTACCACTTTACCGGCGCACTGGAAAAAGGGCTGGAGGGAAAAGTCTGTGCCAAGTTTGAGACCGCCGGTGCCCTGCAGCACCCGCAGTTCCGCTGCCTGCTGGCCATGCCGCCGATGCCGGAGCGCACCGCCCGTGCCCATGGCGGCTTGCTGAGCCACCTGCATTTCCAGTATGCAGCCGGCTGGACCGCCCTTGTTGGTACAGACGGCAAGCTCAGCCATCCCATGTGGTACCCCACCATGTGCGATGGTGCAGGCACCCTGCTGGAGCAGTGCAACATTGTGCGAGCCATGCACCATCTGACGTGCTGGACCGAGCTGCCTGTGTGAATCCTGTCGAATCGCTGAAAAGTCCCCCTTCTTTTTTGGCGTAAAAGTCAATTGTATGTGCCGTAGTCCTGTGCTATCATACAATTAAGAATGGTTTGTTTAATTGCAACCAAGTGCAGGAGGAGTCAATATGAAAACCAAACAGGAACTGGCCGGTATCTACGTAGCCAGCATTACTGCGTATGACCAGGCGGGCAATGTGGACGCTGCCGCGCTGCAAAAACTGATGCAGCGCAACATCAACGAGGGCGCTGCAGGCTTCTTTGTGGGCGGCAGCAGCGGCGAGTGCTTTATGCTGACCGAAGTCGAGCGCGTGCAGGTGTTTGAAGCTGCCGCAGCCTACGCCGGTAAAACGAATCTGATCGCCCACGTGGGCGCCATCGGCACCGCCGAGGCCGTCCGCTACGCCAAGGCCGCTATGGGCATGGGCTACGATGTGGTTGCCGCCACCGCCCCGTTCTACTACGGCTTCTCTCCCAAAGAGGTCTGCCGCTACTACTACGACATTGCTGAAGCTTCCGAAAGCCCGGTGCTGATCTACAACTTCCCCGGCAATACCCACCGCGAATTTGACGTTGCCAACCCGGATTACATCCAGCTGTTCAAGAGCGGTGCTATCCTGGGCGTCAAGCAGACCAACTACAACCTGTTCCAGATGGAGCGCATCCTCAACCTGAACCCAGACCTCATCGCCTTTGACGGTTACGATGAAACGATGGTTGCTGGCCAGGCCCTGGGCAGCAGCGGTTCCATCGGCAGCACCTTCAACATGATGCTGCCCCACTACAAGAAGATCTTCGACCTGTTCGACGCAGGCAAACGGGAGGAAGCCCTCGCCCTGCAGCACAAAGCCAACAACTGCATGGAGGCTATGTGCCGTGTGGGCCTGATCCCCGCCATCAAGTACGAGCTGGCCCGTCAGGGTTACCCCGTCGGCGAGGCCCGCCGTCCCTTCAGCCCCCTGACCGATGAGCAGAAAGCTTATGTGGACGGCGTGCTGGATGAGTACCTCGTTAAATAACTCCAATACACAATAAAAAATCCGCTGGGCGTTGCAGCCCAGCGGATTTTTGTATATTACAGGAAATTACAGCTTGCGCACCTTAAAGCGGATGCGCACGTAGTCTACGTACCACACGCCGTCGTGCAGCAGCACGGGGCGCAGATCCTCTACGGTCTCGTCGATGATCTGTGCCGCCAGTGCGGGATCGACCCCGGAAAAGGGAGCCGTATCAAACATACGGATCCAATCGGCCAGTCCGTCCGGGCCGTTTTGCTTGGTGGGGCGGTCAAACAGCGTGGCAAACTCCACACGGAAACCGGCCTTCTCCAGCAGCGGCGCGTACTCGCCTACGGTAGGGAAGTAGAAGGTGCGGGGGTAATGCAGCCCATGGGCGGCAAACCGCTTTTCCAGTGCAGCATGCACCGTCTCGGCGCAGCCCTTGCCGCCAAACTCGCAGACCAGCAGGCCGCCAGATTTGATCTGGCTGGCAATGTGGTCCAGCATGGCCTGCTGCTTGTCGGCATCGATCCAGTGCAGCACGGCATTGGAAAACACCGCGTCCACCGGCTCGTCCAGCGTAAAGTCCAGCGCGTTGCCGGGTAGGAACTTCAGCTCCGGGTGACCCTCGCGAGCCAGCTCCAGCATCTCTGCCGAGGCATCCACGCCGGTTACATCATAGCCGCAGGCAGCCAGCTGCTCTGTCAGTGCCCCGTTGCCGCAGCCTAGGTCTACCACGCGGGATCCAGGGGCGGCATCCAGCAGATCCATCACGGCTTCGCCGTACTGCGGCACGAACGAAAAATCTTTTTTGTACTTTTCAGCATCCCAGAAAATGTTCATGGGGCAAATCCGCACCTTTCTGTAAGCATTATTCCGGCAAAGCCTCGGGGGCTGCGTCCGTATCAACAGCCTCCGGCAGGCGGGGCGTGCGGCCGGTTTTTTCCATCATTTCCTCATACAGGCCGCTGGCGGCTTCGGGTGAGTAGCCGTACACCAAAAAAGCGTCCATTACGTAGGGGGAGTAGGAAATACCTGTCAGGGTCTTGGCAAAGGACATAGCCGCAATCTCGCCCAGCACCGACACGCCGGAACGGTTATGCAGCGGTTTGGGTGCCCACAGCTCGATCTTGTAGGTGCGGGTCCAGATCTCCTTCTTATACTTCTCCTCCACAAAGTGGAAAAGTTCATGCCCCAGCAGCAGCTTGGCAATATCCAGCTGGCCGGTCAGCGCATGGGAGACACCCGGCTCGCTTAACAAAGCGCGGCCTTTGCGGACGCCGTCCATATAGATGTGGATGTTGTTCGGCTCACGGAACTCCGCGAACAGGACACGCTCCGCATTCTGCGGCATATCAGGATAATCCACATTCAAGCCCAGCTGCTTGGCCAGCTTTTCAGGGTCACGCATACCATACTGCTTCGCCAGCTTCTCAGCGTACTCACGCCCGCAGGCAATGGCCTGACGGGTAAGGTCAAGGCGCTGTTCATCATTGAACTTACCATTCAGCGGCTCGCGAGAGAAAGCATATTTGGCCCACTCGTCCTCGGGGATGCGGCAGAGATCTTCTACGATCATGCCTACTGGGCGTACCGTGTAATGGGGCATCTCGCCATAACGGGTGCGCTGCTTGCCAAACAGGCCGTCAGCAATGGGTTTGAGTAATTCCTGAAACCGTTCCTTTGTCATGTTCGTTCACTTTCCAAAAACGGCTCCGCAGAGCGCGGAGCCGTTTTTTGTGTTATTTGGGTTGAATCAGCGGACGTCGTTCACGGAAGCAACAACGATGATATCCTCATCGGGCTCACGATCCATGATGTCCAGATCCATCAGCAGCATGACCTGATCCAGGTCAACAGCAGAGTAGTCGCAGACACGGGGGCCAACGCAGACGAAGTAGTCGGGACGCAGGACCGTATCAGTCTTGAACACGGCCATATCCTTCCACAGCTCTTCAACCTTCTCCTTGTACTCGCCAGCCTTGACCTTAGCGGCAATGCCGTCAGAGCACTGAACCTTGATGAAGCCCTTCTTATCGACGATGCGGATGGGATGACGATCGCCCATGTCGCCGGTGTAGACGTAGAACTTATCGGTCTTCTCAGCCAGATGGATGTTGGAGACCTTGGCACCAAAGTCTTCCTTAGCCAGCTGCTCAGCCTCAGCCTCGTCGCACTCCTTCAGCAGGTCAGTGGTCTTGACCTCGGTAGAACCGGTGGCGATAGCGGTGACCTTACCGGTCTGGCTGTCGATCTCGATATGAACTTCAACTGTGTCGGGAGAAGCACCGGAACCGATGGCGGCGTCGGTAGCTTCCTTCTTCAGCTCCTTGATGTCTTCCTGGGTCGGGTTCGGGATAACACGTTCGACAACGTCACGAACCATGGACAGGGCAACACCGATGGAGGAGATGACCTCGGCGTTCTCGGGGATGGAGTATTGCAGGCCCATCTTCTTGGCGCAGTAGGGGACCAGAGAGGCAGCACCGCCGCAGCCAACCAGCTTCATGGCGTCATGGTCCAGCTGATACTTGTCGGCCAGGGCGTTGATGCAGGCGTTGACCTTCTCGAAGTCCTTGTCCAGGATCTGGGTAGCCAGCTCCTCAACGGTGATGCCCAGCTTGTCAGCAACGGGCTGCATGCACTTGCGGGCAGCGCTGGCGTTGCCGTGTGCGAAGTACTTCTCGTCGATCAGGCCCAGCACGTTGGCAGCATCGGTGTTGGTGAAGCAGATACGCTTGCCGCTTGCCAGTTTGACGGCAACGTAGTCAGAGGGGTCACCCGGCTTCGGGCTCAGCATCTCGATGGTCAGCGGGCCGGCGTCGATCTCCTCCTCAGGAGTGAAGCAGGCGTACTCGCAGCCAGCGATGTGGGCGGAACGGGGGCCGACGTCCTCAACGCCATGGTCGTTGATACGGACCATGGAACCACCGGCGCAGCCCAGGATGCGGACATCCAGAGAGTTGATGTAGGTATCGTGGCCGCCGATCTGGGCGTAGTCAACGCCGGGACGGCCGTTCTTGATAACACCGATGTTGGTGGTGGTGCCGCCGACCTCAAAGTAGATGGCGTTGGAAGCACGCAGATACATCAGGGAGCCCATGACGGAAGCAGCAGGGCCGGACAGAGCAGTCAGGATGGGACGCTTACGCATCTCGCTGATCTCCATAACGCCGCCGTCGCCGCGCATGATCATCAGGGGAACGGTAACGCCAGCGTTGCGGACAGAGCTCTCGGTGGCGTTTGCGGTAGCCATCATCTTGGGCAGAATGGAAGCGTTGATGGCGGCAGTGCGGGTACGGCGGGTTAGGCCGTACAGCTTGGTGATGTCAGAAGCCATGGAAACCGGCAGGCCCTGGGCCTCGGCCAGGTCATGGATCTTGACCTCTTCGTCCATGTTGTCAACGCCGAAAGCCATGGAGGCAACGATAACCTGGCTGCCTTCACCGCACAGCTCTTTGATGGCGGCATTGATCTTCTCGTCGGTCATTTCCTTCTTCTTCAGGAACCTGTTATGCACGGGGATCTTACGGCCGACCTTCTCGTCCAGGACGATGTCCTTCAGGTTCAGCTGGCGCTTTGCCAGGAAGCCTTCCAGGCCGCCGCCTGCAACACCGATGACACCGACAGAAGCAACGTCGCCCTCGATGAAGGCGTTGGTTGCCTGGGTGGTGGAGTGCGCAACGAAGACGACGTCCTCAGGGGCAATGTCGTTCTCGGCCATGCAGTTTTTGAAGGACTGCACAACGCCGGCGGCAACGCCGTCCTTGTCGTCGTGGGTGGTCTTAACTTCGTTCTTGCCAATGATCTCATGGGTCAGGTTGTCCATGGCGACACACTTGGTGTAAGTACCGCCGACGTCAATGCCCATGCGAACAGCGCGATGTTCTGCCATTCAGTTTTCCTCCTAAATGTTTCTCAGTAGGGTAGGGGAGTGTTTCTTCTCCTTAAAAAGTAAGGTGCCGCCGCCTTCGAGGCGGCGGCACCCTAATTTACGGTTTAACTTACAGGTTCAAAGTGGATCAGACAAACCACTCGGCGCCCAGACCGCTCATGGTGACGAAGGTCAGGATGTACAGCAGGATGCCGCCGATGTAAGTCATGGGGATGGAGAGCTTCAGGTAATCCTTAGACTCAACCTTGGTGTAGGCAAGGCCCCAAGCAACCCAGGACTGGGTGATGCAGGAACCGATGTTGACGGTGATGGTGGGGATTGCGAAGACGCAATACAGGAACGGGACGCTGAAGGAAGCGACACCGCGCAGAACGCCCAGAGTAGCAGCACCGCAGCCAACCAGGGTCATAGGACCACGGAAGAGGCCCAGAGCCAGCAGGACGGCGAACAGGATGCAGACGACCAGCTCGCTCTTCGGCATGACGGGGCCCAGAACGGCCTTGAAGAACGGGGAAGCGTAAGAAGCAACACTGTTGAACATGGGCAGGGTCAGCAGGAAGCCAACCAGGGGAGCGGTATCAACAACGCCGTCATAGTACAGCTTGTTGACCAGCTGGCAGTTCTCCTTGAAGGAGCCCTTCATCTTGCCGCAGAGGAACAGAGCAGCAAAACCAGCGATGACGAAACCGCCGATAACGGAGAAGTCGAGCCAGATCTTCAGCACAACGGGAACGATGGGCAGGATCAAGGTATACAGAGGAGCATCCTTCTGCTCGGAAGCGCCACGGGTCTGAGCGGCCCAAGCATGGCTGGTCTTGCTCTTCTTCAGGAAGAAGCCGGCCAGGATGGTGGTGACGACAACAGAGATGATCAGAGCGGCATAGCCCCACTTGCCAGCGTACCAGCCCAGGGTGAAGTTGGGCATCTCATCGACGTCGATGAAGAAAGCACGATACTGAGCGAAGTTGACGGGGTTCAGATAGATACCAGCGGCAACAGACTCCATGAAGCTGAACATGGCGATTGCCTTGGGAACACCCAGGGACATCATGATGGGCAGGACGATAACGCCGATGGCGATAACGGGGCCGGCACCGGTCATGGCGGTGAAGATGATAGCGGTAACGATGTTCAGCAGGGCGATGGTGACCATGGGCTTATCGCCGCCCAGCTCAACAGTCTTACGGATCAGGGTGGAAGCAATGCCGGTCTCCATCAGGACGCGGCCGAACCAGGCGCCCCAGCAGACGTTGACCAGCGTGGTGCCCCAGCCTTCGGGGGCGGACTGGTAGATCTTGTTCAGGATGGCAATGGCCTTAACAGGCTCGCCATTCGAATAGAAAGCAGTGGTGGACAGGAACTCGGGAGATGCAAAAGCAGCGCCCAGGAAGGACAGAGCAGTCCACAGAATAGTAATGATAAGGAAGCCGATCATCAGGTTGTGGCCCTTAATGCAGTAATAAGCCAGGCCGAAGAACGTGAGGAGCAGCAAAATACCGACTACGAACTCCAAGGTAAATACCCCTTTCTTTAATTACAATGATTCTCTCCTGGCTGCTTGACGCAGCCATTTGCCGGGAATATGCTTTCCTCCTTTCATACAGTATAAATTAGTACCTTATTCATATTACCAAAGCGGATACGGACCGTTTTGGTATTTAAGGCGTCCTTCCAAACGGTAGGGAAGCCTTAAGGCAAATTAAAAGTTGAGATCCTCAGATTTCTCGTTCTCGTAGAAGTACTGCGGGTATAACCGCCGCAGGTGGTCTGCGTCACGGGTGATGAATCCCAGATGCTGGTGGCACATTACGGCAATGGCCTCGGCATCACGCCTGCGTAAGCAGTCCAGCATCATGCGGTGCTCAGTCAAAGTGTTCTCCCAACTGGCAACGGCAACCATGTGTACCTTGTAACTGTAGGTCATGATCTGCAGCTGACGGATGCGCATCATGTCGCAGTTGATGAGGGAGATACTGTCCCACGCGTGTTCCCGCCCGCAGTATTCGTAAAACAGGTGGTGCATGCGAGTGTCTTCATCCAGCAGATCGGAGGAGGCCTGGTCGTCGTAATACCGGCGCTGCTTGCGCAGGCTTTCTTCCAGAGCCTCAAACTGTTCCGGGGTGATGCCGGTGCTGCAAAGCTGGCGCAGGACACTTTCTTCCAGCACCGTCCGCAGAAAGACAGCGTGGTGCAGGCGGTTGATCGAGATCCGGCTGACCTGGGTGCCGCGCTGGGGAAAAACTTCTACGCAGCCTTCCTCAGCCAGGCGGGCAATCGCCTCGCGCACGGTAGCGCGGCTGGTACCCATCTGGGATGCCAGGGCGTTTTCGCTCAGGAACTCTCCGGGCAGGAGGGTGAAGTCAATGATGCGGTGCCGAAGCTGGCTGTAAGCATCATCAGGCCCTGTGATCGCTGGTGGTGTAGTAAGCTGTGGCATGTACTGTACCTCGCTTCCCTGGGTGAACATTGCTGCATACTAGATGTAGTGGAACGGACCGGGGAAACCGCGGCCGGTCGCTGTGCATACAAGCAACTGCACACCAGTACCATCGGGTCTGACAATAAAATAGCACGCTTTCTTGGGATTTGCAAGCCTTTTTTGACACTTTTTCTTTTTTTTTGCGAGAAAGTTTGAATGTTTCGTCAAAATGAACAACAAGTTTTCAACAATTTTGGCATACAAGTCAGTCTTGCAATTTGTCGAGTGTTGCGTTATACTATAGGTGAACCTGGGGGACAGCGCACGAAAATTGCTCTGCCCACACCAGCGGTACACTACAATACTGATACCACAGGATGTGGATACGCTGATTATTTACCCCACTAAGCCGGAAAGGAGCTGATAAATATGCAGACGGATGTACGCAGTGTACGTGCCCCCGAAGAATCCGCCCGTGCGTTTGTTTATCGCGTCCTTTCTACTTATATAAAGGAAATGTTCCTGCATCCCGGCGAGAAACTGGCTGAGACCGATGTAGCCGCTGAGCTGCAGGTCAGCCGCACGCCGGTGCATGATACTTTCTCCCGTTTAGAGCGCGAGAAGATGCTGCGCCCGGTGCCCCGCGGGGCCGTGGTGCCGCCGCTGAACACCGACATGATCCGCCAGACGGTGTGGATGCACCGCACGGTCAGCCAGGCGGTTTTGGGCGAATTGTACAATCACCGCCCGACTACGCTGGAGCCGCTGGAGCATTGTGTGGCGGCCGAGTTGGAAGCCTTGCAGGGCGGCGCCATCATCAAAATGGCACGCCTGCATTTGGAGTTCCACCGCACCTTGTACTCTATGGCAGGGCGTGAGCCTGTCATGGATGTACTGGAGCGCAACAGCGGCGATTTGTACCGGCTGCTCCGCATGATGGAAAGCGCCGACCTCTGGCGCTATGTGGCCGAGCAGCACTCCACCGTCGTGCAGGGCCTGGCCATGCGTGACTACGAGATGGCTGCCCACGCGCTGGAAGCTGAGTTTGACCTGGTAAAGCCGCTTTTGGAAGAATGCCGCTACCAGCGGCCCTACTTCTTTGAATGATTTCATTTGAACCATTCCGGGACAGCCCTGCGGGCGCTGCCTGGCAGACAGACCCCGGTGGGAAATATATTATATATTACTATAAAGTAAACGGATTCGGAAGGAGCAACTACCTATGAAAATCGCAGTTCTTGGTTCCGGCGCCATGGGCGGGCTGTACAGCTCGTACCTGAGCCGCCACAACGAAGTGACCGTGATCGATGTAAACGCCGCACTGGTGGAAAAGGTGAACGCCGAAGGCCTGGAAGTTCAGGAACCGGACGGCACCTCCAACGTCTTCCATCCCCACGCGGTTCTTTCTACCGAGGGCATGGGGCCTGTTGACCTGATTATCGTCTTCGTCAAGGCCATGTTCAGCGAAGGCGCCCTGAACAACAACAAGGGCATCATCGGACCCGACACCTACATCATGACCCTGCAGAACGGCAGCGGCCATGAGGATTTGCTGGGCAAGTTCGTCCCGCAGGATCATATCATCATCGGTACCACCCAGCACAACGCCAGCGTAGCCGGTTTGGGCGTCACCAAGCACGGCGGCAGCGGCATGACCCACATGGGCTGCGTTGTCGGCGAAGCTGCCCGGCTGCAGAAGTTTGCTGATACCTTCACTGAGTGCGGCCTCGAGGCTGACGTTTCCGACGGCGTCCAGAAGATGATCTGGAACAAGCTGTTCACCAACGTTTCCGCCAGTGCCCTGACCGGTGCCCTGCAGGTGCCCCTGGGCTACATCTCTTCCAACGAGCACGCCTGGAAGCTCTGCTGCCAGCTGATCCGCGAGGCTGTGGATGCTGCCGCAGGCCTGGGCATGGACTTCGACTATGACGAAAAGGTCGCCGAGGTCAAGGCAGTCTGCGATAAGTCTCCCAACGGCCTGACCAGCATCTACGCTGACCTGCGCGACGGCCGCCGCAGCGAGGTCGATACCATCAGCGGCAGTGTTGTCCGCGCCGGCAAGAAGTCTGGCGTTGCTACCCCGAGCCATGAGTTCCTGGTCGAGCTGATCCACGCCATGGAGGGCCGCCCGAAGGCCTGATTTGGCACAAATCTTTTGTACTTCGGGGTGTCCGGAACCCGGATACCCTTGAAGATAAATGCACATTTTTAAAGGAGGATTTTCCCTATGTCTGAACAGCCTTTGACTTATGATTGGGTTGCTGGCAAACCGAAAGCCGTCCCCGCTGACAAGCTGCCCCCGAAAGAATACATGAAGGGCAACCTGCACATCGTCGACCTGAGCAAGTGCGTTGACCCGTACACCGAGAGCCGCCGCTGCAACCTGTGGCGCTTCAACACCGGTGGTGACGTGCCTGACTTCCACACCAACGTGGACATCGGCAGCCATCTGGGTACCCACTGCGAGTGCCCCTACCATCACGACTCCAACTGGCCCAGCGTTGCTGAGCTGCCCCTGGATCAGTTCATGGGCCGCGGCATCTACTGCGTGCTGGATCTGCCCGAAGATCATCAGATCACCGCTGCTGACCTGGAAGCCGCTATCGGTGACCGCGTCCAGCCCGGCGATACCGTCATCCTGGATAGCCCCCACAAGATTCCTCCCTTCACCAGCCTGACCGGCGGCCCCACTGACCACCGTCTGCAGGTCGGCGCTGAGATGGCTCAGTGGCTGGCTGACCGCAAGGTCCAGTGCGTTGGTTTCGGTGATGGCGTTGCCATCGAGGGTGACGTCCGCAACGTTAAGCCCTTCCACGACATCCTGATGGCTCAGAACTGCACCTTCCTGGAAGTTCTGTGCAACCTGGAGCTGCTCAAGACCGATACTTTCTTCATCAGCTATGCTCCGATGAACATCATCGGCCTGGACTCCTGCCCGACTCGCGTTTACGCAATCGAGGGTCTGCCCGGCTTCACCCGCTAAGTTATAGCAATTCAAAGGCTTCCCCTCTGTGGGGGAAGCCTTTTTCTGAAAAAGGAGAAGAAAACCATGGAAGGTTCGATGAAAAACCTGTTCGACCCGGCCGGTAAGGTAGCACTGGTCACTGGCGGCACCAGCGGCCTGGGCCATGCCATTGCCGAGGCGTTTTTGCAGAACGGTGTGGACGTTGCCGTCTGCAGCCGGCACCCCGAAAGCGCCCCCGAACTGGCCGAATTGGCCGCCGCCGAAGGCCGCCGCTACCTGCCCGTCTACTGCGACATCACCAAAGAGGAAGATGTCGAGAAGATGGGCGACATCATCGAAAAAGAGCTGGGCCCCGTCACGATGCTAGTCAACAGCGCCGGCATGAACATCCTGAAGCATGCCGAGGATTACGACGCCGAGTCCTTCAATAAGGTCATGTCGCTGAACGTCCTGGGAACCCACAATGTCAGTAAAATGTGCGGCAAGCGCTGGATGATCCCCGCCCACAAGGGCCGCATTGTCAACCTGTCCTCTGCTAAGGCGTTCCTGGGTACCGACCGCGACTACACCGCCTACTGCGCCAGTAAGGGTGCCATCAACATGTACACCGCCCAGCTGGCCTGTGAGTGGGCAAAGTTCGGCATCTCGGTCAACGCCATTGCGCCGACCTTCGTCGTGACCCCCATCAACGCCGATCGCCTGTCCGACCCCGCATTCTACAACTCGCTGGTCAAGCGCATCCCTTACGGACGTCTGGGCACCGGCAAAGATATGGCCGCCGCAGTCCTCTTTCTCTGCAGCGAGGGCTCCGAGTTTATTACTGGTGTTACCCTCAAAGTGGATGGCGGCGTGACCTCTATGCAGTAATTTCCGCATAAGGAGAGCAAAATTATGATTTCTGGCAATATCCATGAAAAAAGCAACCTGGCCGTCCTGCCCGAGCCGCTGCAGCGCGCTGTGCAGTTCCTGGAGGACAACGACCTGGCTGCCCATGAACCCGGCAAGTTTGAGCTGGACGGCGACAAGATGATCCTGCAGGTCATCGACCAGTCCACCGGCCCCCGCGAGAACCTGCGCCCCGAATGTCACCGCAAGTATATCGACGTGCAGTTCCTGGCCGCCGGCGGCCCCGAGCGCATCGGCTGGTATCCTGACCTGGGCGATAACGAGGTGGACGAGAACCTGCTGGACACCCCGCGGGACATCTGCTTCTACAAGAATAACCCGAACGCCCGCGAAGGTGTCATCGAGATGCAGCCCGGCAGCTATGCCATGTTCTTCCCTTGGGATGTACACATCCCGGCCATCCAGGTAGGGGAGCCTGCCAAGATCCGCAAAATCGTCATCAAGGTCGCACTGGACACCTGCCTGTGACCTGAAGAAAGGAACCGCTGTGGAAATCGAAAAACATCTGGCCGAACTGGCCCAGGCTGACCCCCAGGCCCGCCGCACCGCTTTAGAAAACGTGCTGGCTGCTGAGGGTCTGACCCCGGAGATCCAGGAATGTGAAGCAGACGAGCGCCGCAAGGCCGCCCGCAACTACCTGCTGTATACGGCCGACAAGGACGCCAAAGGACCGCTGTTCTGCGCCCATTACGACGCACACCCCGGCAGTACCGGCGCTAACGATAACGCTGCCGCCGTCTGTATCCTGATCGCCCTGGCCAAAGAGTTACAGCAGCGCAAGATACCGGCCACGATCGCCTTTTTCGATGGCGAGGAATCCGGCCACAGCGGTGCCAAACTGTTTGAGGATGGCCGCAAGCGTGAGGTGAGCTGCGTGGTCAACCTGGATATGTGCGGTTACGGCGATACCATCGCTGTCTACGCCCGCGGCAGCGAGAACCGCGCCGGTGCGCGGACCTTCTGCGCCAAGGAGCGGCTGGACGCCCACCACGGCGAACTGGTCAAGTATATGCCGGAGGGTGACAACGTTTGTTTCACCACCCGCCGTCAGCCGGTGGTCAGCATTGCCGTTATGCCCAGGTGGGACACCAAGTACCTGACGGCCATGGCCGCCCAGGGCATGGGCCTGCTGGGCCGCAGCCCCGAGTTCAAGATGATGTTGGGGGAGATGGAAGTCGCCTCCACCATGCACGGCGGCTTCCGCGATGCCATCAAGTGGGTCCAGCCAGAGGCCATGCAGATGCTGTATGACTACCTGCTGGACGCCATGACCACCCCGCCCCCGGCCAAAAAGCTGTTCGGCATTCTCTGAACAACTTTACCCGCAGTTCCGCGCAGCAGCGGACAGCACAGTTGCCTGTTCAGATAAATAAAGACTGCCGCACGGCTTTGGCAACAAAGCTGCGCGGCAGTTTTTGTGTTTTTGTTATACACTTACGCTGTCGATGGTAAAATAGCCCGGGTAGCGCTCGATCTTGTCTATCAGGTTGCCCCTGAAGCTGGTCAGGTGCTCGCTGATCTTCACCTCGGGCTGCACGTTGTCCGGCAGGCCCATCAGCAGATAATCGCAAAATTCCCGGTGCTGGCGGGTCACACGGTCGTAATCGCAATCGCCATCCAGCGCATCGAGATAGCGCAGCCGGTCGTAGTGGGAGACCAGCCCGCGGATAGCCAGCCAGGTATGGCTGCGCCGAAGTAGTACATCAGACGGTGGAACTCGTCGTCCAGATGGATGAACTCATCCACGGCGTCGGGCATGCGGGGCCGCAGGCTTTCCTGGTGGCACATGCAATCCCAAAGTTCCTGCACCTGGCTGCGGCCAATCTTACCAGCCACATCCTTTAATAATGCACTTTCCAGCAGCAGGCGGGTGGAGTAGCCCTCCTTGACCAGCGCTGGATCGATGCGGCTGACCTGGGTGCCCCGCTGGGGAAAGATCTCGATCAGCCAATCGTTGTGCAGTGTGGTGATGGCTTCATGCACCGGGGTGCGGCTCATCTGGAACAGCTTGGCAATCTCGATCTCGCTCAGCGGTTCGCCGGGCTTTAAGCGGAATGTCATGATATTCATGCGCAGCACGCGGCAGGCGTACTCGCGGTTGCTCTCTTTGGGGCGTGGCTGGGGAACCAGCAGATCCATCGCAGACCCTCCTTTGTTGGACGCATACGATATATAGTCTTTCAACTAATATATCAGCTAAAAATCCAACATGCAACCCATTTGGCAAAACTTTGTGCAAAAGCATGATTTTTACAGAAAAAATCTGGTAAAATCAACAGTTGCAATTCGGTTTAAGCTGTGTTATGCTGATAATATCAACGGACAAGCTGATATATCAGCGGGCATCCGGCGAAGCAGGAAAAAAGCAGACACAACAAGACCACCGCGCTGATCAAAAAGGAGAGAATGAATATGAGTATTCGCGTACCTTATGAAACTGTCAAATCTACCGTTACGCAGGCGTTCCTGAATCTGGGCCTGAGCCAGGAGAAGGCTGAAAAGTGCGCTGAGATCCACACCGAGAGCAGTCTGGAAGGCATCGAGAGCCACGGCTTGAACCGTGTGCCCCGCTTTGCCGAGTATGTCCAGAAGGGCTGGGTCGACATCAATGCTGAGCCCGAGCTGGTCGGTGCAAAGGGCGCTGTTGAGAACTATGACGGCCACCTGGGCATTGGCACTCTGAACGCCACCTTCTGCATGGATCGCGCTGTGGCCCTGGCCAAAGAGCACGGCATCGGCTGCGTTGCCCTGAAGAACACCACCCACTGGATGCGCGGCGGTTCTTACGCCTGGCAGGCTGCCCAGGCCGGTTTCATCGGTATCAGCTGGACCAACACCGAGAGCTGCATGCCCATGTGGGGCTCCAAAGTCCCCGGCGTCGGCAACAACCCGTTCTGCATCGCCATCCCGCGTAAGAGCGGCCCCATCGTCCTGGATATGGCCATGAGCCAGTACGCTTACGGCAAGCTGGGCGTATATCGTCTGGCCGGCAAGCAGCTGCCTTTCCCCGGCGGCTTCGATAAGGACGGCAACCTGACCAGCGATCCCGGCGCCATCGAGGCTTCCGGCCGCATCCTGCCCACCGGTTACTGGAAGGGCTCCGGCATGGCCATCGCCCTGGACCTGGCTGCCGCTGCTATGGCT
>ENA-OPWR01001942-OPWR01001942.1-human-gut-metagenome-genome-assembly--contig:-NODE-1942-length-14952-cov-7.797342_pt1 | contig 14952 bp, 11 predicted proteins | sample MGYA00241507_ERZ502006 | MGnify/ENA primary metagenome ERZ502006 (study PRJEB25962, sample SAMEA2043041) | human gut metagenome | biome: human gut; feature: human-associated habitat; material: faeces...
AATAATCCTCAAGCTGATTCAGCGACTCTCCCTGTCCTTCTGATGTATCATACACCAGGATATCTCTGTCTTCATTGATGCCTTTTGTCTGATCTCCCAGAAAGATATCATTGGTATTGCGTCCTCCCAGCAGATACATCGCTTCATCAATGATCAGGTACTTATCATGCATCCGGTAATTCAGACGCATAAGATTCGTGACTGGATTATAGATTCCAACTTCTATATTCTGATGTGCTGCCAGTGCCTGAAACACCGGACTCTTTTCCAGAAAGAGCTTCTGATAGATCCCGTCGATCAATATCTGTACCTGCACACCCCTTTCTGCCGCCGTATACAATGCCGCAATGATCTTCGTACCACTGTCATCCGGACGCAGATCAAATGTGGATAACACAATACTTTTTTTCGCATTTCCGATCATACGGAGCCGCCACAACAGAGCCTCTTCATTGTCATCAATACATCTGATCCGCTCTGCATTCTTTTTTCCCGCCTGGTTTCCGCCGACATCCTTCATCGTTTCTTCCGTAAATGTAGTCTGTTCCAGTTCTTTCTCATAAGCTGCATCCGGATTTCTTTTTATCATCGGCAGAATGATATTCACCGCCAGAATCACAATCAGTATGAATCCTGTTATTTTTGCTAATATACCTATGTACTTTTTCATAACATTCCGGCTTTCCATGTTTTTCTTTTTATATGAGTTGCTGCATATTCTTTTTCAATCTCCTGATTCTTTCACTTATTATAACGCAGAATATCCTGTCATAATATAAAAAAAGCATGAATTCTATGCCGGGATCATCTTTCGATATCCTCTGCATTCCTTCATGCTCTTTTTTATCGATCAGTCATTTAATTCTACTCTTATCAGATCCTGATGCGGATTCGTCTTCGCAAGTCCGATCTCTGCCACCGTCACTTCCATCGGCACAAACAGTTCCTGCATCACCGAAAATGCTTCCTGCATCTGTTCTTTTGAAAGCTTCTTTCCCAGTGTGATATGCGGAAGCCACTGCATAGGCTGATAATACCGGCTCATTCTGACCTCCGGAATGTGCTTTACCATATCATGTACCTGTTCGATCATATCTTCCAGATACAGATTCAGAACCGGTGCCGCATACAATACATACGGCAATAACACTCCGACCGAGACCAGCTGGATCTGCCCTTTGGTCAGGGACCTCTCCAACTGTTCCATCACCTCTGTCAATTTTTTTTCCTCTCTTGCCTCTACAGACATAATTGTCAGATGTGGTGGAACATCATTATCTGTCATAAACGTATTTCCCGTCTTTTGCGCAATTTTATTTATATAATTGGAAATTATTTTATTGCTTTTGTCATCAAAATACACCGATATCAGATACATTTTATCTCCTGCATCACCTAAAATGCTTCCTGCATCTTATCTGCTTCTTACATCCAGCTCTTCAGCCAGCTTTCAATCTCCGCTTTACCTGCTCTGTTTAACAGTTTCTCTGATACGAATTCTGCCGATTTATCCACAGAACCTTCCAGTCTGGATACTGTTTTCCCAAATCCGCTTCCACCTGATGTGGCAAAAAGTGCGATCTTCTTTCCAGCGAAGTCATAGCTTTCCAGGAATGTGTTAATAATTGTCGGTGCAACATACCACCAGATTGGGAATTAAAATGTAGCCAGTTCCCCTCATGCGTTGATTTTACTGGGTTTAACTGTATACAAAACTGTGTTTACTGTTACTATCTTTCATTCTTTTCCAAAATAGCTTTGAAGCATAGGCCACATTATTTTCATATATGACACAAAGCTCAGCTCTACTTGTGCTTCATTAAACCATCCAACCATAAAGCTATTTATCTCTTCAAATAATACTTTTGAAAGTTTCTGAATAATAATTGTGTTATCCACTTCTTCAGTATAATCTTTCGCATACATTTTACATATAGAACGCACTCCAAAATAATTATATAGCACACCTACCGTTGTTTTTAATGCTTCAATATCTCTTGGAAAATCTGTTCTATTCATCATATTCACTACTAATTGATGTCTTGAGTTTAGGTAATTCCTAACTGTACTATTACCTATTTCAACATCAACTGTAAATGAAAAATCTTGAGTTTGTATACTATCTGCTCCTAACATTATCATCAATTCAACTTGTGCTGCATGATATTCTGTATAACCAGACAAAGCCATATATTTCCAAGAATCTTGCTTTGCATACATTTCCGTATCTAAAATATGCGTAAATTCATGAAACACAATATACCTTGGTATTTCCGAACTTTTGCATATCCTTAATATATGTTCATCTGTTTTCGTATTATAGTAAGCTTGGGCGGCTGAAGCGAATCCTGCTGCATCGCTTTCCTCAACATTAATTTCAAAAAAATCTATCTTATACTGTGGTAATTTCTCAATTTCCATAAACTCAATATATTCTTTTTCATATTCTTTAATTAAATTTTTAATTTGTATTTCTGTCATATTGTTTTATACCTCATATCAAAGTTAGCATTTCACTTTTAGTATACCATAAAACAATCCCATTCTCATTCTATATATTTTATCCTCAACGATGAAAAGATGTGTCTGCACACATCTCTTCCATCTTATTATTTTCAATGTTATAAGTTCTTAATAAAATTCAAATCCTGTTTCCGTAATGCCTTCTGTAACTTTTCGTTCTTTCTCTTCAGTTCCTTATTTTCTCTGCTCAGAGCTGCCACCTTCTGGTTCAACAGTTCAATCTGTTTTTCCATCGCCATGTTCAGAATTTCTCTTCTTGGATCTATCATTCCGGCCTGTTGCTCTACTGCTTGGTTCAATGTATCCCGGACGGTTGGATTTTTATAAAAGAATCCTCTCGACAATCCAGTTTTCTTCATCAGCTTTGGAACGCTGATACGTTCTTTATTTGCCAGCATATCTTGTATTGCTTGCAATGCCAGTTCAATTTTCTCTTTACTTTTTCTCTGATTTTCCTCAATCATCTTGTCGTATTTGCTCATATTCTTCACCCCATCTTGCCAGACTCATATATATGATGTCACTCATCCTCTGTCTTACTTCTCTGGTTTCGTCTGCCATTCTTTGATTGCTCATTTTCCGGTAATGCTGTACATTATTCAGTCTTTTATGCCCCAATAGTCTCGCTATCGTCCAGTCATCCAGATGCATTTCTGTAAGTTTGACGCCATAGTAGTGCCGGAACATGTGCGTTCCAAACCCGAATAATTCGCCATGATCATCTTTCAACTGCTTTTCCTGTATCATGGACATGACTTTTGTTTTTATAGCCATATACTGCATCGGGCGGTCAGGTTCTTTTTCATTAACAAATATGTATTCTGTATCACCGAACTTTTCCTGTGTATATTCAATAGAACTCTGTAACAGTTTTGCAAGTTCTTTACTGATCGGTTTTTTATATCTTTTAGTTTTAACTTGATATATTTCAATCATATCTTGGCCATTTTCTCTCGTCAGACAATCTGGTCTCAGTGTAAGGGTATCTGATATCCTAGTTCCAAGCATCTGATGTATCAGAAGACATCTTGCAATCTGTACATCCATCTGTGTAATTTCCGCATTCAGTCGTTTCATTTCATCATCAGAATACACTCTAAATTCTGCATTTACTTCCGGTGGAATATCCGTATTAATAAATAAATGCTCCAATCTTTCATAGCTGTAAATTTTTCCGATTGTCTCTAACTGTCGTCTTAATGAAATTACATAAGAACTATTCGCACTATGGGAAGTATCTTTTGTTGACAGATGTATCAAAAATTCTTCCAACACTTCTCTGTCTATTTCACTGCAGCTTTTTATTTTGGAATACTCTTTTTGGAGATATTCTGAGAATATCCTCATTATTGTCAATTCTCCCTGTACAGTTCCTATTGCTTCATACTGCAGATTCATATAAACAGCTTTCTTACATTCTTCCCTGATATCTGGCTGATATATTTTTCTGAAATCCAGTGTTTTTACATTATAAATTGGATTGGATCTGATTTTAATATCCAGATTTTTTAGTTCCCAAACATCTTTTTCTATCTCATCCCGTAAATCTTCTGGCCCTAAAAATTTCAGTACGTTTCTGAAATATAATATCGTCACTGCTTCGCCATAGCTTACTGTACCATACACACTCTTCTTTTCTTTTACAATAGTTATTCCCTGTTCTAACATCCAGCCTTTTAAAAGTGATATCCATTTTTCTGGATTTCTATCTCCAAGGCTTTTGATTCTCCGATTTATTCTGCTGTTCAAAAACTTTGCAATATGATTATAAGCTGTTCGATCCTGAATCAATGCTCTAAACGTTCCGTTTTTGCAGCGATACATAATATAACCTCGAAACTCTTCCTTTAATTCTTGCGTTGGAAGCAACGTTAAATCAAATTTTCCATTATCCTTACGTGTCCCTGTTTCTTGTAAATTGGGGAAATCGCTGAAGTATATAATATCATTTTCCATCTTTTTCCTCTTTCTTTAGCCATGATGCTAAACTACTTCCTTGCATTTCAAAGAACTCATCATTTGCTTTTGCAATCCTTTGCGGCATATAATCAATATACTGTCTTGTCATCTCTTCATAAGTATGTCCAAGATAATCCCTGATACTTTGCAGTGATACATGACTGTCATAAAACATAGTTGCTACTGTATGTCGATAATCGTGTGATTGAAATAAATATTCTCCATTTGCAATCTTATTTTCCCGGCACGCTTCTATCATCTGAGTTCGGAATGTACCATATAGACAAGCACCACCTCTGCTGTTTTTAAAAATGAATTCTTCAGGCTGAATTTCATGTTTTTTCAAGTATACTTTCATAATCTGATAAAGTGCCTGTGGGATTGGAATCCTTTTATAATTCTTCATTTTGACCTGATACACCTGAATCCAATAATCCTCGCCCTGCTGATAATAAGCATTTCCTTTCAATGTACACACTTCACTCGCCCGTAATCCTAGACACCACAGATGTAGGAACATACATCGTAATCGCTCTGGAAAAAGATATAATTTTTTCAAAATTTCCATATATACTGTTTCCTCAACGCTACGATCATGATGTACTATTACTTCTTTTTGTTGGAAATATTCAATTCGGAATGGCATTCTTGTAATATACTGTTTAACTTCCATGAATTTATAAAAATGACCGATACCGAAAATTCTTTCATTAAATCCCTTTGCCTGTATTCCCCGTTCTCGCAAGCCGTCTGCATACTTTTTTACTTCTGCGACAGTTGCATGAATCGCCAGTATCTTTTCTTGTTCCAGCAGTTCAATAAAATTTCTAATACATACAAATCTTCGTACAATCGTGCTGACTGCCTGTCCAGTAATTCCCAGTTCATATTTCATGTATGCCTGTAAAATTTCTCGATTCTGTATTTCCTTGACTTCCATAAAAGAAATGCTAATTAAGGATTTACTTTCGTCTATCCGATGTTTTCCAAGATGTAATCGTTCCAGATACCATACATTTGCTTCCCATTGGATCTGTTCCTGCTGCATAAACGCATCTCTTCTGCATTCACCTAAAATACTTCGTTGACTCGTTTCGGGAAAATTCTTTAAAATAGTTTCCACTTGTTCCATTTCCAGCAATCCAATATCCGTAATATTTAACTGAACACAAGAATCATAAAGAAGTTTTAAGGATTTTAACCTGACATTTCTATAAGCCTTAGACATTGAAGTATTGGCAATGATACGACTCAACGTATAAAAAATTTGTTTCTTTAAAACTTCTGAACAATTTTGTGTAAAATCCCACACCAATAGGTTTGTTTTATAAGAAGTTTCAAAGGTCTCAGCTATTTCCTTTTCCGGATAATACTTCAGAAAATAAATTTTATTTTGATATTTCCATTCATATATCCGCTTTCCATTTAGCGTCTGCATTTGTTGATAGATATGTTGTTGTTTTACCGTATCATATATTTTCAAATAGAAAGATACAATTTGTGATCGTATCTGTCCTCTTAAATATTGTTCATACGAATTTCGCAAAGGATAATCCATTTCTTCCAGATGCCAGATTTTTCTATCTGCCAAGAACTTTTTCAATTTGTTAATTCTTGAATCGCTTTTTATTCCAAGTGCATCAATTTCTGAATATAGTTCCTGCTTTTTCTTCTCAATATCTACTTCAGATTCTGTTATGTGTTCTGCCTGTTGCAATAAATATATAGGTATTTCTCACACCTCCCTACTCCAGCAGACGTTCCGCCCCATAAATAGCAGTGTGTTGTGCATAAAACTCATTACTTGCTTCTATCAGTTCATCATCCAGCCAGTCCAGATACTTTATAGTCGTATCCAAATGTTTATGCCCCAATGCCTGACTGATCATTTCCAGTTCCCATCCTGCCTGCTTTCGCATATTTGCAAAATAGTGACGTAACATGTGGGGTGTGATTTTAACTCCGGTTTTCTTTTCCATTCGGTCCAACATATCATATACACTGTCCACTCTTAATGGCTTTCCAATGTTCTCACCCATGATATTCACAAACAGGTAATCCTGATGTTGCAGGATTTTCCGATATTTTGCCAGATAATCCATGAGAAATTCAAACGTATCATTACTTATCTTGGCACTTCTGTATTCCGCATTTTTGGCTCTCGCTTCATTTTCATTATCTTCCCGGAAGCATACCCTTATCATGTGATTCCTATAATCAATATCTTTGACATATTTTACTCCCAGTAGTTCCCCAATTCTGTATCCGGTTTCTGCTAACATAAGTAACAGAAGCTGATCTCTTCGGTTCGTACAGGCCTGTAAAATTGTAATAATCTGATTTTCTTTTGCTGTTCTCCCACGATGTTCCTCTTCCTTCAGATAGGCTTTAAAAGAATGATTCCGCAGTACCTTTTTTACTCCCACCTGATTAACCGCTATAATCTGGTTATACGATAAGGTTTTGAGACTTCCGTACTGTTCATATTCTGCCTCTATAAATAAATAGAACCTGAACACATCTTTTAAGTATGCGTTGCAGGTTCCTTCATTCGGACACTTCTTTTCTCCAGCCGTTTGCTCTGTATGGTTTCCGGCTTTAAGCCAGTATAAAAATTCCACAAAGTGTTCTGTCTGTTTTTCATAATCTAACTGATAGACTTCTGTGAGTTCCATTTCTTTCTCTGCCATATATTTCATATAATAGCAGATTGAAAATGCTGTGCGTTTCACTGTATTTGGTGAACGTTTACATTTAATCTTATGCATTAGATATTTACTTGGCAGTTCTTCAATACTCATTGTTTCCAGATTTCTGATGAAAAAATATTTTTCTGTTCCATCTTTTATCGTTTCCACCTTGTATATCATAAGCTGCCTCCTTTCCTCTAACGCTATACACAGTATACCCACTTCATGCCGAAATAGCTATTCATCAATACCAACAATCCCACCGAAAACGCCCTTGAAATACCACCAAACTTTTCGTGCAAAATCTGCTTTTTCTGTAGCAGAACCACGAACGGTTACAGGTAGTATTCCACGCCTTTCCGGTTTCGAATAAAGTGCTGGACATCCTTGATATCTTTTGCCATCTTGCAGCTCGGAAGCGCACACATTACTTCCTCATGATACCTGCCACCTTCTCCTGCACGCTCGTCTAAAATGGACACGACACAAGTATCTGTCTCGGTGCGGAGAGCACGTCCGAATCCCTGTCTTAGTTTTTTCTGCATGTCTGGAACAATCACTGCCTGAATATAATCTTTCAGGCTGGCATATTCCTTCTTCTGTGCTTCACTGATGGGATCAGGAACAGCAAAGGGCAGTTTTACTATAATCAGCGAAGATACCATATCTCCAGGGAAGTCTACTCCTTCCCAACAGGAGCCGGCTGCAAAAAGGACAGCATTGTCCATCTGTTTAAATCTTGTGATCTCTTCCGGTGAATGTCTCCACACCTCTATCATCGGGAACGGAATTTCATCCCTTAACATCTGGTAAACGTTTCCCATCAAATGATAAGATGTAAACAGCACTAGCGTATGCCCGTAAGTCGAACAGATCAGTGAATGGATATGGCCTGCTATCATCTCTGCCTCTTCCTGACTTTCTCTTCTGCATGTCTTCAAATTCTTTGGCAGATATAACAGACAGTTCTTCTGATATTCAAACGGGGAGTCTGCCACATATTCCCGGACTCTCCGCACTCTCTGTAATCCTGTCATTTTCCGAATGTGGGAAAATCCCTGTCCGGTTTTTAAAGTTCCGCTTGTCAGAATCGCTCCCATTCCTCTGCTCCATAACATCTGGTCCAGATACTGTGGAATCCGTCTGCTGGATGCACACAATATAATCCGGTGGTCATGGTCCTGCTTCAGATGCAGCACATACTTCTTATCCTGATGGAAAAAGCATTCCAGCACACTTCTGGTTTCTTCCAGCTTGTTTCTGATCCACTTCGGAATCTTCTTTTCTAATTTTTCTATGATCTTATTCATGGTCTGTATCCCCTCATATAAATACATTGCACACTCTTCTGTCATGTGGAATTCTTCTTTTATCCCATATCTGGTTCTGTGGTTTTCTCCTATGATGTCCAGCACCATCCGGATCGTCCCGGACAGTTTTCTTATCTCCGGGCCTTGGTACTCATTCCCAAGATAAAAGCAGATTTCTCGGATATCGTCATAACAGAGGCTCTTCCCAAACATCTGCTTTGCCGCATCCGGCAGCTTATGTGCTTCATCGACAATCAATGCTCGGTAGTCTTTTAATAACGGGCGGTAATCCTGCAGCCTGTGATAACCATCAGCCAGCAGATAATTGTGATTACAGATCTGAATGAACATTTCATGATCTCTGGAACGCTCCAGATACTGCTGATACCTGCATGAGCCTCTTTTCGGGCAGTCTCCCGAACAGAACTTCGGTACACTCACCATCCTTCTGTCAAACCCACTTAAGTTGGACACTTCGTCCATATCATAATGTTCTTTCAACGACAGCAGAGCTTCTTTCTGCAACGCATTTTTGTTTTTTTCTTCGATTGCAACGATTCGTTGCTCCAACCTCTCATCGCAGACAAAATGCTCTTTCCCTTTTCGTATCACAGCTTTAATAGGGGCCTGAATCGTCCCGTTCTCCTGAAGAATCCGGGAGAGAAAAGGGATATATTCTGTAAGAATTGCTTTCTGGAGTGCAATGCTGGAAGTGGATATCACGACCGGACGCTGCTCATAAGGGGAACATCCTTCTGCAAGGAGGGAATATTTTCTCATCAGAACACAGGCCACCAGATAGGCATACGTCTTGCCGATACCGACACCCGCATCACACAGTGCTATGTTTCTTCCCAGCAGGTTATCCAGCATTTCGTGGCATAACATAATCTGTTCTTCCCTTACTGCCATTCCATGTTCTGGAAACAGCACACGAAAGATTGTATCAATTTCACGATGCGCTCTTTTTAAATATTCTTTTGTGTAATACATAATTTGTTACCTAATATGCGTGCTGATACCACATCAATACGGCTGTAAAGGATTTCTCCCTACAGCCGCATGTATCTGATATCAACGACACATTCTTCCTTGATTTCTTATACTTTTGTTTTTTGGCGTTGTATTTGTCCTCGACTCCCCCATTGCCTTACGGGAACATTACAGGCGGATGCTTGGCATTGCACCACTCATGGATTTTCTAAAGGTCTTGCTGATTACAACCCAAAGTCCATCCTCTGCTCACTGGCAGTTCCTATGTATCATTATCCCCTCGTAAGTGATCCTCGCAAAAGACCGCCACGGTCCTGTTTCAGTTAAAGATGATTCGCTCGAAACGAAAACGCCACAAAAGAACTCTGCCTCTCACTTTCTGGTCTAATTTCTTCCATGCCCTTTTCATCTGTCCTCGCGTCTTCCTGCCACGCTTCTACTTACGGGAACGTACCTGTAATGCTGGTATGAGGTTGTCAAAGTACACTGGCAAAATTTACCTGCCTATTAAATAGCCGACGAAAAACGCCATAATTATTCAATTTTTGATAAATTTTTTAATTTTTTTCTCAAACGGTTTCTTTTGGTATAAATCGTCTGTTCTGCCATTCCCATAATCTTAGCAACTTCTCTTCCAGAATATCCCCATGTACTGAGTAAGAGGATTTCCAGTGTCTGATGCTCCGTTTCTTTCAATAGTTCATAGATTCGCTTATCACCTATGTGATCCAGAAGCTCCTTTACATCCCTTGCAAACAGCTCGCTGTCCTTTTCTTTTATGGAATCCATATCCTGCATCGTTTCATCCAGATGTTCCCGGTATCTGCGCTCTTCCAGAAAGTCTTCCCTGTCCATCTGGCGCAGCTTTTGGATCTTCTCTTCTTCCATTCCCAGTTCACGCAATTTCTTTTCTTCCTGTTCTTTCCAATAATTCCACTTTCGTTCTTCACTTGTCTTGTTATAAGCCATTTATCTTTCCTCCGATCTGATTTTTGATATAGAAATCAAATCGGAGCATGGCGGTGACCGGATATGTACGTTATAATGTTCGAAAAATGTCGAATAAAAAAATGCTGCAACCTCTTCGATTACAGCACTTCTTTTTCCCTTACTCTTTTGTTTTTTTAAGGACTTCCATTGATGCAAATATAACTCTTCTCCTTGTCATGCCTTACTAAAACACCACAAAAAGAAGTATATAGAAAAAGACTGTCAGAACTGTGTAATGTAACAGTCATCTGCCAGTCACTTTTCGCATAATTCGACATTTTTCTACATTTTGCTCAATGTCTGTCTATATCTAAATAATATCCCACCTTTCGTATACTCTGAATTATCTTTGCAGCCTCCGGTTCTGTCTTTTCCATTTTTTTGCGGAGTCTGCGTACAAAACACCAGATCATGTTGGCAGAGTCATCTCCATATGGTTCTTTCCATAACTGTTCAAAGATAATCTCATGGGTAACTACCTGTCTGGAGGCATCTGCCAACAGATACAGGAATGCCTTTTCTCGCTCATTTAGGGTTGCAAGCTCATGCTTCCCCCAGTAAACAGTATGATAACGGCAGTCAATTAGAAGTTTTCCTTTCCTTATGATCTCCTGCTTTTCTCTTTTTCTTCCAGTGTTCCATGTGATATCGGAACGTCTGAGTAATGCATACAGGTACGTGTTGATCAAGCTGACCGAAGGATGTGGAAATACTAGGTCTGCACCCCATTCGATATACTTTTTTACCGCCTGAATCCCCGGTATCACTACAATAATCGGAGCCCTGCTGTACTGCCGGACTTCCCAAATCAGCCTGCCCAGCTTTCCGTTATCATTTCTCACAAGCATCAATACTGCGTCATAGACCGCTATGGTATGGAATTTTTCAAACACATCCAGATTAACGGTCGTACATTCCCACTCATTTTTTAACCCTTCACAAAGTTGACTCCACTTATCTACCTCATCCGCAGCAATCAATACTTTTTTCATTTGTATCCCTTTTCTTATGTTACTTCATTTTTAAAGCAGAAAAGACAGTGAAATCTCTCCACCGCCTTTCCTGTTTTTGATTTAATTCGTTAATTTCATTTCTTCGTTTAACGTATTCTCTTCCTTCATCTTCCGTACCAATTCTTGAATCTTTTTATAAGATTCTTCGCTGATTGTATGTTCCATCCGACACGCATCATGATTTGCAGTTTCCGAAGATACTCCTATTCGTCGTAAAAATTCTTCTAAAAGCACATGCCTTGCATAGATTTTTTTTGCAATCTTTCTTCCTTCTTCTGTCAGTTCAATGCTGCCATATCGGTCTTTTATTACATATCCATCTGCCAGCAGTCCACGTACTGCAACTGAAACACTCGCTTTGGAATAGTTCAGATAATCACTAAGCATAGAATTACGAACATATCCTTTCTGACGTTTCAATACATACGCCGCTTCCAGATAATCTTCTTTGGATTCTCCAATTTTCATATACTACTTTATCCCCTTTTGGAAAGTATTTCTTCTGCATTCCTGCTGTTAAGAAATTCTGCCATTCTCCATTTCATATACCACATCTGCCACATTCATTGTGGATACTCTGTGGGATACCAAGACAACTGTTTTCTTCTTGGCCGATTCTTTCAATGATTTTAAGATAATTCCCTCATTTAAAGAGTCGAGGTTCGATGTAGGCTCATCGAGCAGGATCAGAGGGCATTCATGGAGAAATGCTCTTGCAATTCCGATTCTCTGTTTTTCACCACCGGACAGCGTATCACCCAGTTCTCCGACTTCTGTATCATATCCTTTCGGAAGTGTCATAATGAAATCATGGATAGATGCTTTCTTTGCGGCTTCCATAATCTCTTCTCTGGATGCTCCCGGCTTTGCGATGGCAATGTTGTTTGCAATGGAATCATGGAACAGGTGTGTTTCCTGCGTAACATAACTTTCCATATCTCTTAAATGCTTGGTTGGAATCTTGCGGACATCTGTACCGTCTACCGATACACTTCCATCCTGCACATCCCAGAACCGCATCAACAGTTTTAAGAGTGTAGATTTTCCGGAACCGCTCGCACCATGAATCCCTGTGATTTTACCCGGCTGTAATTTCAGTGAATAGTTATCTAAAATAACTTCTTCACCATAAGCAAATGTTACGTTCTCTGCCTCTGCTCCTGTAAATTCATGTTCCGTTTCCACATCACCCGGAATTTCTTCCACAAGCGGTGTCTCTTCCAGAAGAGAAAGAACACGCTCACCACTTGCCAGTGTCTGGTTCAGGTTGTTGGAAAGGCTTGATAATGCTACTACCGGTCCGAAAGAACCCATCATTGCGATGGTACAGGTTAAGATTCCCTCGAATCCCATCGCACCTTTGTCGTACAGCCAGATTGTCAGTGCCAGCATTCCAAAGGATGCAAGCAGGATAACCATGTTCGTAAATGAACGCTGTGAGCCTTCCATTTTGCTTAATGACTCCTGCATTCCTGCAAGATTTTTGGAACGCTCAGACATCTGCTCTTTTCTCTTTTCACCCTGTCCGTACTGGATGGTCTCGTCCAATCCTCGTAAAGAGTCCAGAACAAAGCTGTTCAGTTCTCCGAAGTTTGTCCGAAATTCCATTCCCTTCTGGCTGCCACGTTTTCCATTCCACATCGGGATGGCTACTCCGACAATCAGATAAGCTGCCAGTGCAAGCACGCCTGCTAACCAGTGATATCTTCCAATAAAAATCACCATAACCATCGAGGTCAGTGTTGCAATCGCAATCGGGGAAATGGTATGTGCATAGAACACTTCCAGTAATTCGATATCGGTTGTAATAATCGAGATCAGATTTCCCTTGTCCCGTCCTTCCAGTTTTGCCGGGCAGAGTTTTCTCAGTGCTGCAAACACTTTATGACGGATGATTGCCAACAGTTTAAATGCGATAAAATGATTACAATACTGTTCCACATAATGCAGGATTCCACGAAGCACTGCAATTACGATCATGACTGTGATAATCGTTTTTACTGGAGTAAATACCAGCCACATATTGTCCACCGGAACAATCATTCCGGCTACTCCTGTCAGAAGACCATGCACGATGACCTGTCCTGCCAGTATCGTCAGGAAGATTGCACATAAATAACCCAATGTTCCAAGGATGATTGCTGCCAGCATGATATGGAGCAGGGGTTTTACCAGACCAATCAGACTTCCCATGATCTGGAGGGCACTTCTGCGTTTTGTTGTATTCGTATTTTCACTCATTATGCCACTCCTCCTTTTCCATAGTTTTCCAATGCCATCTGGCTTTCATACAGATGGTGATATTCGCCATCTTTCTGCATCAGTTCTTTTTCCGGAACACCGCTCAAAACGTCAATACCCATAGTTTGAAAGAATAGTGAATCGGCTGTCACTTTGTTAGCTTCAAAACGGACACTTCCATAATAAAGAGGGGCACTCATCCAGACACAATAGCTGGTGGCTGCTTCCACTTCTTTAGGAAAGTTCTCCTGTATGGCACCCGCCACCGGTCCGCAGTTCATTTCCTGCGGCTCAAAGGTTTGGCCATTGGCGGAAAAGACGGAGAAGATCTGATACAGGTTATCATAATCTTTGAAGCATTTGTCAAAGCTCTGTTCGAAAGCCACGCGGGCAAACAACAGGATGCTCATCGTCAGCCCCAACGCCAAAGAGAGGATTTTGATAACGTTGGAACCATGCCCCCGCAATAAAGTACGGATCACATAATAAATTTGTTTCATATTATATTTTATTTCTGTTTTTTCTATTCTCAAGAATGCAGAAAGCATGCCAAAAAAGAATAACAATTCATTATCAAGTGTTTATCATTTCAACCTTTCTGAATATTGTCTAAAAATTAGACAGTACCGTCTAATTTTTAGACAACCGGGAGACTATTCCATTTCTCCTTTAAATTGTTCCAACAGTCTCTATTATCCATGGGGAGATTGTCCATCCCGATAGAAAACTTTATCTTTGCATCTAGTTTTCTAAACTATTAAAGTAATGATGAAGAGGAAGAATTTATATGCACTGTTTTCGTGCCTGTTCCTTTCGGGATGCGGTATGATAGACTATCATCCGTATGACGTCCGCATCAGCGGAGAAACAGAGGTCAACGCCCACAATATGGAAAGAATAGAAGCAAATTGCCAGGGTAAAACTACGATACGGTTCGTGACAATGGGCGACTCACAACGATGGTATGACGAAACGGAAGATTTTGTAAAAGCAATCAATCAACGAAATGATATTGACTTCGTTATCCACGGAGGGGATATGAGTGACTTCGGACTGACTAAGGAATTTCTTTGGCAAAGGGATATCATGAACGGACTTCATGTGCCTTATGTGGCTCTGATCGGAAATCATGACTGTCTGGGAACGGGAGCGGAAACCTACAAGGCTGTATTCGGCCCCACAAACTTCTCTTTCATCGCAGGAGATGTGAAGTTTGTCTGCCTGAATACCAAC
>ENA-OPWR01001945-OPWR01001945.1-human-gut-metagenome-genome-assembly--contig:-NODE-1945-length-14936-cov-3.010752_pt1 | contig 14936 bp, 8 predicted proteins | sample MGYA00241507_ERZ502006 | MGnify/ENA primary metagenome ERZ502006 (study PRJEB25962, sample SAMEA2043041) | human gut metagenome | biome: human gut; feature: human-associated habitat; material: faeces...
CGCTGACCAGAATCACGCGCCAAGTCTCGCGGCAGCTCGACTTGAATTACCTGCTATTTATTTAATAACTCTTACTTTGAGCACGCCTTCGATATCTGTGATATGCTGTACAGATTCTTCTGTAATCTGAGAATCCACATCAAAAATTGCGTATGCATAATCACCTTTTGTCTTATTACTCATTTCTGTAATATTAATGTTATCTTTTGCAAATGCCCCTGTAAAACGAGTCAGCATGTTTGGAATATTTCTATGCAAAATAGAAATACGTCCCTGTGTCTGGCATACACCAAGCTGTGTATTTGGATAGTTTACAGAGTTTGTGATATTACCATTTTCCAGATAATCCATAAGCTGTTCTACTGCCATCTCTGCACAGTTATCTTCAGATTCTTCTGTTGAAGCTCCAAGATGAGGGAAGGCAATCACTCCATCTACTCCAGCTACCTTTGGTGTAGGGAAGTCTGTTACATAATGTGCCAGCTTGCCATTCTCTAATGCAGCTACTAAAGCATCTTCATCTACAAGACCATTACGTGCAAAGTTTAAGATAACCGCATCTTTTTTCATCTTTGCAATGCCTTCTGCACTAATCATGTTCTTTGTACTGTCTAACAGTGGAACATGGATTGTGATAAAATCACAGTTTTCAAAAATCTCATCGATAGAAGATACATGATGTACCGCTCTTGATAAATTCCATGCAGACTTTACAGATAAAAATGGATCATATCCATAAACTTCCATATTTAAGTTGTGTGCTGCATTCGCTACGAGAACACCAATTGCTCCAAGACCGATAACACCAATCTTTTTATTCTGAATTTCTCTTCCGGCAAATGCTTTTTTTGCTTTTTCCATTGCCTTTGTGATATTTGGGTCTTCTTTATTCTCTTCCACCCATTTGTTACCACCGATCAAATCACGTGATGCCAATAACATTCCTGCGATAACCATTTCTTTTACTCCGTTTGCATTCGCTCCCGGTGTGTTAAATACAACAATTCCTTTATCAGAATAATCTGCGATAGGAATATTATTTACTCCTGCACCTGCTCTTGCAACAGCTAAAAGATTCGGCACGTCCTGCATATCATGCATAGCAGCACTTCTTACTAATACGGCATCGGCCTCCTGTAATTCTTCTACCTGTTTATATTCTTCTGTAAAAAGAGAAGTCCCGCATGCAGAAATCGGATTTAAGCATTTATACTGAAACATTATATATCTTCCTTTCTTATTTTTAATTTATTTTAATTCACTCTTTTTCTTTTCTAAATCTTCTTCATTGAAAGCATCGCTGATCGAACCGCCTGGTGCTACCATTGGCCATACTTTATCATCGCTGTCAATGATACAGTCAAGTACATACGGTTCATTAGAATCAACTGCTTCTTTGAAAGCAGTCTCAAATTCTTCGATCGTCTCTACGCGCTTTGCCTTTGCTCCCATTGCTTCCGCAACCTTTACAAAATCTACTTTATCATAAAGAGTTGTAGAAGAATAGCGCTGTTCATAAAAAAGATTCTGCCACTGGCGAACCATACCGAGTACATGGTTATTAACGACTACTTCTATTACCGGAATCTCAGAACGGGTTGCTGTTGCAATCTCATTCATATTCATACGGAAGCAGCCATCTCCAGCAATATTTACAACTACTTTATCCGGGCATCCGCACTTTGCACCGATTGCAGCGCCGAGTCCATATCCCATTGTTCCAAGACCACCGGAAGTAAGGAACTGACGAGGAGATTTATATTTATAATACTGTGCCGCCCACATCTGATGCTGTCCAACTTCTGTTGTAATGATCGCATCTCCTTTAGTAAGCTCATAAATCTTCTCAATAAGTCCCGGACCAGAAAGACGTTCCTGATGATAAGTCATCGGATATTTTGCTTTCATATCCTGAATCTCTTTCATCCATTCTTCATGATGCTGCTGATTAATTCTTCTATTTAAAATAGAAAGTACTGCTTTTACATCACCGATGATCGCGGTATCAATTAAAATATTTTTATTCACTTCTGCCGGATCAATATCAATCTGGATAATCTTTGCATGACTGGCAAATGTTTTGGCATTACCATAGACACGGTCACTGAAACGTGTACCAATCGCAATCAATACGTCTGCTTTTGATACTCCAATATTTGATGTCTTTGTTCCATGCATACCAAGCATTCCTGTATACGCTGGATCTTCTCCCGGAAAAGTACCCTTTCCCATAAGCGTATCACAAACCGGTGCATCAATCTTTCTAACAAACTCCCGAACCTGCTCGCTGGCATCGGATAAAATACATCCACCACCAAGAAGAACATATGGCTGTTTTGCCGCCTCAATCATCTCGATTGCTTCTTTTACACTCTTTTCTTTGATCGTCTCACAAACTGGATGAATCACTGGCGGAGTCATTGATTCAAAGTAAGTTTTTGCTGCTGTAACATCTTTTGTGATATCGACTAAAACCGGACCTTTTCTTCCGGATTGTGCAATCTGGAAAGCCTCACGAATCGTATCCGCAAGCTTTTCAACATCCTTTACAATATAATTATGCTTTGTAACAGGCATTGTCACTCCTTTGATATCAATCTCCTGGAAAGAGTCCTTTCCAAGAAGACTGACACCAACATTCGCTGTAATCGCCACAACCGGAATAGAATCCATGTAAGCAGTTGCCAGTCCGGTCACAAGATTTGTGGCCCCCGGACCGGATGTAGCCATACATACTCCTACTTTTCCTGTTGCTCTGGCATAACCGTCTGCTGCATGAGAAGCTCCCTGCTCATGAGAAGTAAGAACGTGATGGATTTTATCACTTTGTTTATATAATTCATCGTAAATATTTAAAATAGCACCACCCGGATAACCGAAAACGGTGTCCACCCCCTGCTCCTTTAAACATTCTAATACGATTTCTGAACCATTAAGAACCTGCTTCATTATAAATTACCCTTTCCAATTATTTTAACTGGTCAACATCCAAAACTGCTCCTCTGTTTCCGGAAGTAACAAGTGCGGCATAACGACGAAGATAACCATCTGTAATCTTTGGTTCTCTTGGCTGCCATTTTTCTTTTCTCTTTGCTAATTCCTCATCTGTAACATCTACATTCAAGCTGTTATTCGGAATATCGATCTTAATGATATCTCCTTCTTCAATTAATGCGATTGGTCCACCAACGGCTGCTTCCGGAGATACATGTCCGATGGAAGCTCCTCTGGATGCACCAGAGAAACGTCCGTCTGTAATTAAAGCAACAGAATCACCAAGTCCCATTCCTGCGATTGCAGAGGTAGGATTTAACATCTCTCTCATTCCAGGACCGCCCTTTGGTCCTTCATAGCGAATAACAACAACATCTCCAGGAACAATATCTCCACCCTTGATTGCTTTAATCGCATCTTCCTCGCAGTCAAATACTCTTGCCGGTCCTTCATGTACCATCATTTCAGGAACAACAGCAGACTGTTTTACTATACCGGTATCCGGTGCGATATTTCCTTTCAGAACAGCAATTCCACCCTGTGCCATATATGGGTTGTCAATCGGACGGATAACTTCTGGATTTAAGTTACGCACATCTTTGATATTCTCTCCTACTGTCTTTCCTGTTACTGTAATCTGATCTTCGTAAAGAAGGCCTTTTTTACTAAGTTCATTCATGACAGCATATACACCACCGGCTTCATTTAAGTCTTCCATATAAGTAGGACCTGCCGGTGCAAGATGACAAAGGTTTGGTGTCTTTGCACTGATCTCATTAGCAATATCCATGTTCAGTTCTACACCTGCCTCATGTGCGATTGCCGGAAGGTGAAGCATTGTATTGGTAGAACATCCAAGAGCCATATCTACAGTCAAGCAATTTAAGAATGCTTTCTTTGTCATGATATCACTTGGACGTACATTATTCTTTAATAATTCCATAACCTTCATACCGGCATGTTTTGCAAGGCGGATTCTCTCAGAATATACTGCCGGAATCGTACCGTTACCCTGAAGTCCCATACCAAGAACCTCTGTCATACAGTTCATGGAGTTCGCAGTATACATACCGGAGCAGGAACCGCAGGTAGGACATACTTTATTAACATACTCTTCTACTTTTTCTGCTGTCATTTTTCCGGCTTCATATGCGCCTACCGCCTCAAACATAGAGGAAAGACTTCTCTTTCTTCCATCAACATGTCCGGCTAACATCGGACCGCCGCTTACAAAAACAGTTGGCACATTAATACGTGCGGCTGCCATTAACAGTCCTGGTACATTTTTATCACAGTTAGGAATCATAACTAATGCATCAAACTGATGTGCCTTTGCCATACATTCCGTAGAATCTGCAATCAATTCTCTTGTTACTAAGGAATACTTCATTCCTGTATGACCCATTGCAATACCATCACAGACAGCAATTGCCGGAAATACGACCGGTGTACCACCAGCCATAGCAACGCCCATCTTTACTGCCTGCGTAATCTTGTCAAGATTCATATGCCCTGGAACAATCTCGTTATAAGAACTAACGATACCTACCAAAGGTCTTTCCATTTCTTCTTTTGTATATCCTAATGCATTAAACAGGGAACGATGTGGTGCCTGCTGCATTCCTTTTTTTACATGATCACTATTCATAATTAACCTCCAAGTTTTTTAAATGCGTTCTGCGATAAGAGTTCCCATTTCTTTACATCCAACCTTTGTCATTCCCTCAGACATGATATCAACGGTACGGTATCCATCCTTTAATACCTGTTTTACCGCATGATCTACAGCATCTGCTGCCTCATCCATATTGAAGGAATAACGAAGAAGCATGGAAGCAGAAAGAATGGTTGCGATTGGATTAGCAATGTTCTGCCCTGCGATATCCGGTGCGGAGCCATGACTTGGTTCATATAATCCAAAGCTTCCTTCTTTTAAACTAGCAGAAGATAACATTCCGATAGAACCGGTTACCATACTCGCCTCATCCGATAAAATATCTCCAAACATATTCTCTGTAAGAATAACATCAAACTGCTTTGGATCTCTTACTAACTGCATAGCACAGTTATCAACTAACATATGCTCTAACTCTACTTCCGGATAGTCCTGAGCCACCTCATTAACAACTTTTCTCCATAAACGGGAAGAATCCAATACGTTCGCTTTATCTACGCTTGTTACTTTCTTTCTTCTCTTCATAGCGATATCAAAACCGCGGACAGCAATACGGCGAATCTCTTCTTCACTGTATGTAAGTGTATCTACAGCCTTTGTCACACCATCTTCTTCAAATGTCTTTCTTTCTCCAAAGTAAAGACCACCTGTAAGTTCTCTCATAACAACGAGATCAAATCCATCTCCGATAATATCTTCTCTTAACGGACAGGCATCTTTTAATTCCTCATAAAGATAGGCCGGTCTCATATTGGCAAATAATCCAAGTCCTTTACGGATTGCAAGGAGTCCTGCTTCGGGTCTTAAATCCGCTGGAAGCTTATACCATGGAGAAGTTGTTGTGTTGCCACCGATAGACCCCATCAGCACAGCATCACAGCTTTTTGCTGTTTCTAAAGCTTCTTCTGTAAGAGGCTTTCCCGTTGCATCAATAGATGCACCACCAAGAAGAATATCTGTATAATCGAACTTCTCATTATATTTCTCTGCCACTTTATCGAGCACCTTAAGTGCTTCTGCCACGATTTCCGGACCAATTCCGTCTCCTCGGATTACACCTACTTTATAACTCATCGTTTCATCCCTTTCCTTTTTCTTCTATCTTTATACCCTTTATGAATTAAGACGCATCATTTCCTGCAAATTAATAATTCAAATACTTATGGGTATAGATACTCACGTTTCTTTATCATATCTCATTTTTCTATTATAATCAATCTTTTTTCCAGACATTCCTGTACTTTATTGCAAAATTCTCTCCATGCCTGCTCATGTTTTACATAATATTTAGGACACATTTTTCCTGTAACGTCATAATGGCGAATCACATTTTGGGAAGATAATCCATACATCTTGCAAATCCATGCTGTCAGACGCACGACAGAATCATAAGTTTTCTCATTAAACTTTCCATCTTTCCCTGGGTGACAGCACTCAATAGAAATCGTATCTTTATTTCTGTTATTCGATGCATAAGAAATCTCATTTTGTGGAATACACTGAATAATCTCTCCATCTAAGCCAACAATATAATGGCTGCTTGCCTTTGTAATATGCGTATTTTGGAGATTATTAAAATAATCCCGATTCTCCTTTGCCGTACTACCTGGATTCGCAACATAATGAATCACTACACCTTTTACTTTTTTAAGGGCGACTCCACTTCTGCTGTATGGATTCATATCTAAAAAGTCTTCTGTGATCTCCGGTCTCCCACAAGGTCCATCCTCTGCAGGAAGCACTCGATTACCGGATGCTTCTCCCTTTTCCTGCTCCTGTGATGTTCCTGCTACTTTCGCCGGCATCCAAAGTAAGCTATTATGTAGAACAGAAATAAATAATGCCAAAAGAAAAACTGTAATGATCAATTGCTTTTTATTTGACGTCTTTCTAGTTGATATCTTTCTATTTGATGTCTTTTTCTTTCCTCTGCGTTTTTTCCCAGACTTTTTCCTTTTCCTCACTTTATTATTCTTCCAGACCTGTTTCCGGTCTCTGGAAAAAAACATCCGATCACCTCTTTCTAAAGTAAAAATCAAACTTTCCTATAAAATAAAAAAACTGCGCAGATGAAGATTCCCCCATCTGCGCAGCCCTTTGCGTTCTTATTATTCTACACTATAGTTTGGTGCCTCTTTTGTGATATGAATATCATGAGGATGACTTTCTTTTAAGGAAGCTGCTGTAATCTTTACAAACTGTCCCTTTTCTTTTAATTCCTGAATCGTCTTTGCTCCGCAATATCCCATACCGGAACGTAATCCTCCAACAAGCTGGAAGATGGTATCTTCCACTTTACCTTTATAAGCTACACGGCCTTCTACACCTTCCGGTACTAACTTCTTCGCATTAGCCTGGAAGTAACGGTCTTTACTTCCGTTCTCCATAGCTGCCAGTGAGCCCATTCCACGATATACTTTATATTTTCTTCCCTGATATAATTCAAACTCTCCCGGACTCTCATCACATCCTGCAAGAAGTCCACCAAGCATAACAACGTTCGCTCCTGCTGCAATCGCCTTTGTAACATCACCAGAGAACTTAATTCCACCATCTGCAATGATTGGAATATTATACTTATCTGCCATCTCATAGCAATCCATAACAGCAGTAACCTGAGGAACACCGATACCAGCAACAACACGTGTTGTACAGATAGAACCAGGTCCGATTCCTACCTTAACGGCATCAACACCACATTCGATCATGGCCTTTGTTCCCTCTGCTGTTGCGATGTTACCTGCAATAACCTGTAAGTCAGGATACTTCTCTTTTACTAAAGCAAATGTCTTTAATACGTTAGCTGAATGTCCATGTGCTGTATCAATAACGATAACATCTACATGAGACTTCACAAGCTCATCTACACGGTTTAAGATATCTGGTGTACATCCTACTGCCGCACCACAAAGAAGACGTCCGTTGCTGTCTTTAGCGGAATATGGATAACGAATCTGCTTCTCAATATCCTTAATCGTGATCAAGCCTTTTAAGTTAAAGTTATCATCTACAATAGGTAACTTCTCTTTTCTTGCTTTACCGAGAATCTGTTTTGCTTCTTCTAATGTAATTCCTTCTTTTGCGGTAACTAAACCTTCGGAAGTCATAGACTCTTTAATCTTCTTATTAAAGTTTGTCTCAAACTTTAAGTCACGATTTGTAATAATTCCGACTAACTTGCCGTTCTCTGTAATCGGAACACCTGAGATACGGAACTTCGCCATCAGGTCTTCTGCCTGCTGTAAAGTATGTTCCGGGGATAGATAGAAAGGATCTGTAATAACACCGTTCTCTGAACGCTTTACCTTATCTACTTCTTCTGCCTGGGCTTCAATGGACATATTCTTATGAATAATACCAATTCCTCCCTGACGTGCCATAGCAATTGCCATCTGATGCTCTGTAACTGTATCCATGCTGGCACTCATAAATGGAATGTTTAACTTAATCTTGTTTGTAAGCTTTGTCTCCAGATTAACTTCATTCGGAATAACTTCTGAATATCCTGGAACTAATAATACATCATCAAATGTAATCGCTTCTTTAATGATTTTTCCCATTGTTTTCTTCCTTTCCATCCTTGAATAATTGATTAAAAAATATAGCTAATATTAGTAAATTATGTTAGCAAATAAATCCACTTTTGTCAACGTGGCAAATAAAACAGTTTTTTATAAAATTCCGGCTTAAATGTTATACAATTTCACGTATTGCAAAAAATAGACGAAAAATCCTACTTATAAAATTGAATGGATAAACAGAACGAATATCTATATCCTGTAAATTTCTTTTATAAGCAAAACCGCCCCTGGCAGAAGAAAATCTGCCGGGGCGGTAATCTGTTAGCTATACTTTCAGATTATACTAATTATTTTATAATCTTTACGCTTGATTTCTGTCCTTTTTTCTTTAAAAGTCTCTTATAAGCTTTCATTTTCTTAGCAGGCACTTTAATCTTTGCCTTCGCATGGATACCCTTAAATGCGCTTCTTCCAACTTTCTTCAGAGAAACGGACTTAATTGTAATACTTCTCAGATTTTTAGCTTTCTCAAATGCACGTTTGCCGATTACCTGAACATTCTTATCAATTACAACTTTCTTGAGTTTCTTATCACCCTTGAACGCTTTATTTGCAATCGATGTTACTTTAAAGGTATAATTTCCACTCTTAATAGTTGCTGGAATAACAAATTTTGCTTTCTTGCTATTTCGTTTAACAAGCATTACCGTACCACCTGTTGCGTTAACTTCTCTTACCTTATAGATAGCTTTTTTGTACTTGATTAACATTCCAACAGAAGGAACCCCTGTTTCTGGTTTATTCGCAGATGGTTTTTCTGGATTCTTATTTATATCTGGTGCCGGTTTTGTCACTTTTACAAGATTGCCTCTTGCTGTCTGTAATTTTTCAAGTGCCGCATTTACTTCATCTTTTGTCACTATTTCTTTTGCGATGACTGCTTTTACTTCCTTCAATGCTTTTTCATATTCCGCATAGGAACTATCCGTATAATCATCCTTTTTCAAAGCTTCTGCCTGCTTGATCTCGCCCTCTACCTTTTCCATAAATGCTTTATCTGCAATCTGATCCTTTGCAATCAACTTGATTTTATAGGTATTGGTTGTCTTGCTATCTTCAGAAGTAACGATTATCTTTACAACATTTTCTTTATTAAATGGTACTACCATTACTGATGCATTATCTTTTGCAGTTGCATCCACAACAGCTTGGTCTACTTTGTCTACAACTACAGTATACTCGTATTTATCAGCTGCAAAACCTTCCACTGCTGTTCCATCCACTTTCAGCCCTTCTAACTCTGCTGTCTTGTTTGAAGTATACCCCTTTGCACTTGTCAAGATTTCTAACTCAGTCAGACCAACATATCCTGTTCCTACCTGTTTCATGGTAAATCTCAATGCTTTTGCTTTCTGAACCTCATTAAATACCAGTTCACTCTTCTGATTTACCTGATAATCATCATGTGTAAATTCAACTTCTTTAAAATTCTCTCCATCTTTAGATACTGCAATAGTTACGCTTTCTGGTGCACCTACATTCGCATCACCAAAGAACCATGCATTGATACTTGCCAACTCATAGACCTCATCCCAGGTAAATGTGATAGTTGGCGAAGAGTTTAATAAATGGTCATTCCAGTTTGTCCAACGCATATTTGGCTTATTCAACACATTATTAACACCATCTACAATAGAAAGCAGATTATCTGCCGGTTCGCCACAGCTTTCTTTTAAAGTTTTATATTTTGGAGCTATATTGACCGCTTCTTTTACTTCACCTTCTGCCACACGTATCGTTGCAGTTGCTGTCATTTCTTTACCTTCTACGTCAACTTTACCTTTTACCTTTACGATATCTCCAACATTTTCCAAATCAGACTCTTTAATGCTATCCCATGTAACCGGATATGCACCGTAAGATGTACCATCTGGGAGAATTCCTGCTAATGTTGAAGGTAAGGTTGGAACAAGTCCTTTTACAGTTGCTCTTGTATAGTTCTGTACCGCTACGATAATCGGTTTTACATGAAGGTTTGCAGATACAGCTACTTCTTCTTTACCAAACTTCATTGTTCCATCCAGAACGTACTCACCAGGATGATTGTACATATCTTCTGTCAGTTTCCAAGCAATCGTACCTTCCCGCTTAGATCCATCGCTCATAGTACCTGTTACGGTTGTCTCTAATTTAGGCTTTGTACCCATCATAACAGTGTACTCTGGTTTTATCGTATAGTCTTTCAGGAATACTTCACCATTCTTTTCACCTACAGTATTTACAAATACAGTCTCTCCAGTAAGACCTGCAGATTCTGCCTTCAATGCAAACCCACCTGCATCCTTTGTACTGCGTACAATCACAAGTGCTTTTCCGCTAAATGCTTTAATCTTAGCTGTCTTACTGCTTGTTAATACAGATTTCTGCTGGAATTTATTAACGGTAGATGGATTTCCATTATCTACACCAACAATTGTTCCATTACCTGTTAAAGTAAAACGAATACTATTGTCTGCAGAACTTACAAAACGTCCATCTTTGTCATTTACATCTACTGCTATATAACTCAGACTGCTTCCATCTGCTGTAATTTCACTCTTCTCTGCTTTAACTGATAACTTACTTCCAGCATCACTGTTTGTTGTCACGCTCTGTGATCCCAGCGTATCTGTAATTTCTTTGCCATCTTCATCATATGCTTTCGCACTAAGTGTACCCTCCGCATATTTTACCTTAAACTGAATTGCCTGAGCTTTCCACTCCGGACTCTCGTTGACTGCAACACACTGTTCTTCATCATTAGATTCATTACTGTATGTAGCCCATTCATGACCGGCAGCCGTCTTGATTGGATTTCTTGTGGAAGTACTGATCAGTTTTCCATTCAGATACAGCTCTACTTTTGCTGCATTGGAGTAAACATAAACTGGTACGTTACCTCCTGAAATACTGAGATCTTTTTTATTCCAACTCTGTGGTACGATATGAAGTGTCTGTTTATCTTCTCTCCACTGGCTAGTATAGAAATAGAAGGAATCCTTCTCAAATCCTGCCGTATCGATTACTCCAAAGTAAGAGGAGTTTGGTACAGCCAATTTGTCACCACTAACACTTCCTTTACCTGTTCCATTCCAAGGTGTTGGCTCACCAATATAGTCAAATCCTGTCCAGATAAATTCACCGGATACAAAGTCATCTTTAATCGTATACCACCAGGATTCACGTGCTGTATTTCCCCAGCTTACCGCATTAGTATCGTACGCTGTACACTGATAATCACCAGACTTACCATACTGTGACAATGTTGTGTAGATACCTCGGCTGTTACTTGGTGAAGCAGTCTCCGTAGCAATAATTTTCCAATCCGGATGAGCACTATGAATACCACTCATAGCTGCCATAGAATAGTTTGCTCCCGCTAATCCTTCTCCCTTATTTGCCAGAACCGCAGTAACTTTATTACGGAAATCCCCGTATGTGTTATATCGTAACCCGTATGGATTATTATCACCAACTGTGATTGGTCTTGTCTTATCAATCGCCTCGATGTAACTCTTCATATTTTTTGCATACTGTTCATACTTGCTAGGATCAGTAACACCAAAGTTCAGCTCATTTCCGATATCCCAAATTACAACAGACGGATCATTCTTATCACGTTCAATGTTGGATTCCAGTACAAATTTATACCAGGTATCGCCTGCAGTCGCACCGAGTAATTTATTATCCTCACTAATCGTCTTGTTATAGTGTGTGCTAAAGTCCTGACTGTTTCCGTTCTTTGGGAATGCCCATCCGTCAAACGTCTCATCCATTACCATCATACCTAATTCGTTACATGCTTTAAGAAGTACGGAAGAAGGTGTGTTATGAGCAGTACGAATCGCATTACAACCCATCTCTTTCAGTTTACTTACCTGACGGTATACAGCATCATGTTCGGATGCTGATCCAAGTGCACCCTGATCATGATGCATACATACACCTTTCAATTTTACATTCTTTCCATTCAAGCTAAATCCAGTATTGGAATTAAAGTCAATATAACGGAAACCAAATGTTTCTTTATTAATGTCTTTTACTTCGTCGCCAACCAAAACTTCCGTTTGTACATAGTAGAGATTTGGTTTCTCTGTACTCCAGAGTGCAGGGTTGTTTACTTTCAAATTCTGTTCTTTTTCTTCTGTGCCATTCTCTGTCAATGTCACATCCGTTGTGCTTGCCTCAGAAACTGCCTTACCTTCTGCATCTAAAACTGTTGTACGAATCTTCGCTGCTACTTGTGCATCGCCATCATTCTGTACTTTTGTTTGAACTTTTACTGTAACATTTCCGCCTTTCTCTGTTGCCAGTTCTGGTGTTGTTACATAAACACCATTTCTGGAAACATGTACAGCATCCGTAACAATCAGTTCTACATCACGATAAATACCAGATCCAGAATACCAGCGACTAGATGGTGTCTGATGCACCACTTTTACACTAATCACATTTTCTGTTTTACCATCACAGATAAGATGCTTTGAAATATCAAAAGCAAAGTCATTATATCCATAGTGATTTTCCCCAACTTTTGTACCATTCACATATACATAAGTGTGGTTATAGGATCCGTCAAAATTCAGAACAATGCTCTTTCCTTCATAATCAGATGGTAAAGTAAAGTTCTTGCGATACCATCCTGTACCTCCTGGCATAAATCCGGACTCTGCTTCGTTTGAATTAGAAGGCTCCTGTGTAATACTGAAATCATGAGGAAGCTTTAGATTTCCCCATTTGGCTAAATCAGAATCGTCAAAATCCTTTTTCTCTGCATTCTCTACATCTCCATAGTGGAACTTCCAACCTTCGTTGAAATTGATTTCCCTACTTTCAGATGCCTCTGCTTCTGTTTTTGTCAATACAGAACGCACCACCGCATCATCAACCTGCGATGCATTAACCGGGATACTGATACCCGACATGACCATGGTAGCTGCCATCAATACAGAAAACAACTGCTTACTACTTTTTCTTCTCATCCTTCTCCTCCAATTTAATGTTTAAAATTAACAATGTCTCTCTTTCAAAGCCTCCTCACATTGTTCAATAATACAAAGAAATCACTTTGTATCGTCCGAGACACTAAGCACTATCATACAATACAATCCATCAAACGTCAAGTTTTTCAGTTTAAAATAACCATATTATTTTTTCAACTTTTCATATTGTTATTTTCTAACATATTTTTTCTAAAATAGACGAAAAATCTGACTTTTTAAATTTAAAAAAATAGACGAACCACCAAATCCTGTAATATATAAAAATGCTTCGTTTCACTGCATCCAAACTGCTCAACCGCAGCTTGGCCTTGCTCAAAGGCGCATTTTTTATATATTACAGGATTCGGTGGTTCTGTTTATTCTCAAACCTGCAAAATAAGGCTTCTCGTTCTTTTTTATTATTTGGGTTTACGAATAGAAATCGTTTGCAGATATTTTGCCCTCTTAATATCCGCTTCTATTTCTTCCTTCATTTCTTCGTATGTTCCTTCTTCTTTTGCTTCAGAAATCATTTCTTCAATTTCTTCGTCCGTCATGCTAAACGAATATGCCAGGCCAATTCTTTTTGCCTCATATGTTCCCAATTCATCTTCGGCAGGACTTTGATTCAATCTTACAATCAATTCTATAACAACATCTTTCATCTCAGAAAAAATATTAGTACCATTTAACATCACAACATGACTATGTTCTTCATCGTTTCTAATTTCTATTTCATCGATACAATTATTCGAATCTACATGTACTAAAAGTGATGACTCGTAAAAATAGTAATTATCTTCGTACTTATCAACTTCACCCACAGCTTTCACAACAGACGAAATACTATTTCCAAACATAATCTCTATACCATCACATTGAATACCCTTACCCACTTCAATCTGTACTTCCATTTTTTAAATATCTCCCGTTCAATATATTTTTATAGACATAATATTCCATCTTGTTTGCAAAAGCAAGCTCACATCATTTTCTTCTGAAAAATCCCCCAATCCATCAGATAAACAATACATAAAATTTTTTATTGAGAAGTTTAGGGTTTTTCCGCTAATTTATAGTTTTTAAAACGAACAGAACCTCCGGAATTTATAGTATGTAAAAATGCGCCTTAGAGCAAGCTCTTAATGCGGATGAGCATTAAGAGTGCAGTGATACGAAGCATTTTACATACTATAAATTCCGGAGGTTCGTCCGTCTTATTCAAACTGATAAATCAGAATTATTTACTTGACAGTTTCTCATCAATTGCAGCGGCAGCTTTCTTTCCAGCTCCCATAGCAAGGATTACTGTAGCAGCTCCTGTTACAGTGTCTCCACCAGCGTAAACGTTCTCTTTGGAAGATTCCATAGTCTCTTCGTTTACGATGATTCCACCCCACTTCTGGCACTCAAGACCTGGTGTTGTGTGGCGGATTAATGGGTTAGGGCTCTGGCCAATCGCAATGATTACTGTCTCAACATCAAGGATGTAGTTAGAGCCTTCAACCGGTACAGGGCGTCTTCTTCCAGATGCATCTGGCTCGCCGAGTTCCTGTTTGATGATCTCCATTCCTTTTACCCAGCCGTTGTCATCGCCAACGATCGCAGCAGGGTTATTTAAGAACTTAAAGATGATTCCTTCTTCTTTTGCGTGATGAAGCTCTTCTAAACGGGCAGGAGCTTCTTCTTCGCTACGACGGTATACGATATAAACTTCTTCTGCAC
>ENA-OPWR01001948-OPWR01001948.1-human-gut-metagenome-genome-assembly--contig:-NODE-1948-length-14930-cov-1.469983_pt1 | contig 14930 bp, 8 predicted proteins | sample MGYA00241507_ERZ502006 | MGnify/ENA primary metagenome ERZ502006 (study PRJEB25962, sample SAMEA2043041) | human gut metagenome | biome: human gut; feature: human-associated habitat; material: faeces...
TCAATGGTAATAAGGTGACTATTAAAGCTACCGAAAATAGCCAGTTGGAAGAAAATAACCGTACGGAAACTACTATATTAATAGTAGATGGACGTAAGAAAGTGGCTAGAGTGCTGGTTCGGGTAGCAAAACTCTGGGATTTGACGGTAGATGCACCGGAAGAAGGTTTTGACCTTTTTATCGGTGAAAAGAGACTGGTGAAGATTTTGACCGGTAACGGAGATTATCAGATTTCCATACCGGAAGGTGCTGATAAGTTTTTGGAAGTGGGTGAACTATCCGGACAAGTTATTCCGTTGACTGCCAAGTTCGAGACTGGAGCCGATCCGGTAAATATTACGATAACAGATAAGAAAGGTAAGACAATCACTATTCCTGTGGTAGTGAACATCGTGGATCTGACACTGAAAAGTAATGAAGCCACTTTTGCCGAACCGGATGCCGAATCTCAATATATCTCTATTGAGAGAGGTAATGGCGGATATAGTTTCACTTATCAGGTGGGAGACAGCGAGCCTACTACGAATGCAACGATTGTGGAAGCTACTGAAAAAGAGAACCTGATTACCTTGAAACCCAAAGCTAGAGGTGATGTGAAAGTGATTGTGACAGACCAGAAAGGTTCTGTGGAGGAGATTTCGGTGAAAGTGAATCCATATAACCTTAAACTGGAAAATGAAGCAACTTCTTTAATCATCGGTGGTTATGAGGCATCTACAGAAATAGCTATTACCAGAGGAAATGGTGATTATAAGTTGGCACAACTCACAGATGATAATAAAACCTATTTGAAAACCGCAGAATTGATTACGGAAGACGGGGCTACCAAGTTAAAACTAACAGGAAAGAAGCTCGGGGCTACCACACTGGAACTGTCTGATGCGGCAGGTCAGAAATTGACGTTACCAGTTTATGTGAATCCGGTATGTTATCGTATGGAATATGACGTATGCTTTAAAATTGATATTAAAAAGTATGCCGAATCACATTCAGAGGTGAAAAGTATGAATCAGCTTACTTTTGAGGTTGTGTTCTACCCGACTTATACTCGTTCTATGCAATCGTTTATAGGTTTGGAAAGTGTATTCCTGCTTCGTGCAGAAGCTAAGGATGTGAATCCGCGTTTTGAAATAGCCACTAAAATTAATGGTAAGAGTGATCCCCGTTTCCGTAGTCAGCAAACTATTTATTGCGATGATTCGGAAGGTGGACGTAAGACTCCGGGTAAATGGTATCATATAGCCATTGTATATGATGGAACGAAATCAAGTACTAAAGAGGCTTATAAAATGTATATAAACGGGGTGAGAGAAACGTTGACTCCTGCAGATAACTCTTATGAGGATTGTGCCCCTAATTCATCTCTCAATCTGACAGATGTAGGTGGAAATGATAAAGCACTGTTGATTGGACGTTCCGGAGATTCATATCGGGTAGGATATTGCAAAGTTTATCAGGCACGGATGTGGAAGAGAGCGTTGGACGAAAGTGAAATTAAAGCGAATATGTGCAAAATCCTTAATGCAGAAGAACACTCTGACTTGATGGGATATTGGGTATTCTCGAAAGGTGTCGGAGGTACTACAGTTTTTGAAAATTGGGGAAATGGCGGCAGCGGATTGGATGCGCAAGTTTGTTTGCAGAATATAAGCGAAAATAAACCTGCCTGGGGAGCGGAACTTCCTGCAACTTATAATGGAGATAAGAGCCGCTTTGAACCAATTGAATGTCCTCATTCATACTAAAACTAGGAATATAATAATATGAGAAACAATATGATAACAAAAAAACTAATCAAATTTGCCCTGCTGTTTTTTCTTATCGGACTGACGGCTTGTGACAATAAACTGAATCCGGGATTTGATCCGGATGATTATGAACCGATTGTTCCGCCTGAACCTGTTAGAACAATGGATGCAATGGCTAGTGGCGAGCGAGTAGTACTTTCGGGTGCTTCGTTGACGGATATTGTTCTGAAATGGACGCCTACCGAGAAACACGGAAATACAGTATATCGTTATGAAGTATTGATTGATACGATCGGGGGAGACTTTACCAAACCGGTAGAAACGATCTTTTCTGACAATAACGGTTTGGAATCGCAGTTGACTTTAACCCATTATCAGGCAAACACAATAGGTAAACTGGCTAAATTCCGTTGCAATACCAACGGCACACTGCGTTGGAAGGTGCGTGCTTATTGCGGATTGGATCAGGCTCTTAGTAGTCTGGAAGGTTATTTCGTAATTTTTATGATGGACGGCATTGATGATATGCCTTCTGAAAACGAGCCGGTTTATATCACTGGCGTGGGCACGGAAGATGATGGTGATGAAGCGGAAGCACAACAAATGCTCCGTCAGAATGAAGGAATCTATCAGACTTTCACTCAATTGAAAGCCGACCAGCCATTTATATTTATGTCTACTGTAGAAGGTCGCAAATGCTATTATTATGTAGACGACAACGGAGTGTTGCGTGAGCGTAATGATGGTGAAGACTATACAGTTACGGTTCCTCAATCAGGCATCTACCGGATTACCATCAATATGGGTGAACAAACGATCAGTTACGATGAAATAGGAGCTGTATATCTTTATAACCATTCGGGTGGGTATAGACAGGATTTCAACTATCTGGGATATGGCAAATGGGGTGTGAAGAATTATACTGCCCGGAAACAAACGGAAAGTTGGGCAGGAAGCGGTGAAACCCGTCATAGCTTTAAGATGGAAATCAACGGAACAACCTACCGTTGGGGACATAAGGAGAAAGATAAAGGGCAACCGAATCTGACTACCGACAACAGCTATTATAATTTATATCAACTGGCATTGGGCACAGATCCATGGGATTACAGTTTCCGTTTCTGCGACGAATTACTGCAATGGGGCGAAAAGCAGGGAAATGTCTATTATGCTACGGTGAAAACCGATGTAACCCTCTATTTCAATGCTGAGTTTGGAACGTACACCCACCGTTGGGTAGCTTCGGAAACGAATGAAGATTAAAACTGAATAATAATATGAAGAACTATATAGTATCATTATCAAAAAGAGCTTTGTTGTTAAGTGGTGCACTGGCAATATTTACAGCTTGTGACGACGGCGATCTGGGAGACATCTACAAAGGTAATTCATCCGGCGAGTATGTGTCGGATGTGAACTGGACAGATGCAGCCGACAAAAGTACGGGAACTTATATCAAATATTTCTATGAGAATGCCAGCGGACGGGATACCTTTTGCGGAAGCATTTACTGGGAAAAACCGAATACACCGGAAACCGGAGAACCGGCAAGCACGGGCGGTAGCGGCGGATGGTCGCAGGGACATGCATTGGACATCGTGATCGATGCTTATATCCGTCACGCAAACAATCCCGAATATCAAGCTCATTTGTATGACATCATGAAACCTTTCCTGCCGGCTTTTGATGACTGGAATGAACATTGCGGTTATGGTGGCAAAGACTTCTGGAATAACTTCTATGATGATATGGAATGGATGGCACTGTCTTGTCTGCGGGTTTATGAATTGACTGGCGATCAGGATTACTACAGTGCGTTGATGAAGATGTGGAACCATATCAAGGGAGCGAAGAATGACTATAAAGGGGTAGGAGGAATGGCATGGAAAACGGATGCGCCGGCTTCACGTATGTCTTGTTCCAATGGTCCCGGTTGCCTTCTGGCTATGAAATTGTATCAACTTACCGTTAAGGAGGCTAAAGATGGCTGGGAAGAGCAGGCTGCTTATTACCTGAACTTCGCCAAAGAGGTATACAACTGGATGACGGCTTATCTGTGTGATATTTCCACCGGACAGGTATATGATAATCTTAGTATTAAAGATGACGGAACACCGGGAGATCCTGATAAAGTAGCCTTGTCTTATAATCAGGGAACATTTATGGCGGCTGCCCTGGAGCTGTACAACGCTACAGGTGAGGATGAATATCTTCGTAATGCGGTTGCTTTCGGCTCTTACCAAGTGAATAAGAAGATGGATTCCAACTATCCGGTATTCAGTGGTGAAGGAAATTCGGGAGATAATCTTTTATTCCGTGGAATATTTGTTCGTTACTTCCTGGATATGGTGAAACAGCCGACTAACAGCCTTTATCCGGAAAAGACCAAGAATAAGTTTATCGCTGCATTGCGCAGCTGTTCTGATGTGCTTTGGACGTTGGCTCATCCCGAAGGCTATTATGTGTGGGAGTACGACTGGGCAAAAGCACCGACCTTTGGTAATCGCGATAACAGGGAAGATCGCCTGACAATCTCCTTGAATGCGGAAGTCCCGGGAGCAACAATGATTGAAATCCGTGCCCGTTATGAAGACTGGGTGCAAGGTAAAGCAACGGAAAAGGCCAACTGGGTCGGACCGGATTTCGGTAAGAAAGCAGAGGAATAAGATTGATTTATTACACATAGAAAATCGAAAAGAAAGATGATACATATAAAAAGAAATATTTGTCTGGTGGCTGTTTCTTGCACTCTTCTTGCAGGTATACCTTTGCAGGGTGTGGCGCAAACGGGAAGAACGGCAAAGGTGCAGGCCACACAAAGTAATAAAATAACAGTGTCGGGTACGGTATTGGACAAGACGACAAATGACCCGTTGATCGGTGTGTCTGTTGTCGTGAAAGGGGTGGCCAATGCAGGTACGATTACCGATATGGATGGTAAGTTTACATTGAAGCTGCCTTATGCGGAAGCTCCGTTGGTGTTTTCTTACCTGGGTTACCAGCCACAGGAAATTGTTCCCGGTGCAAAGAAGGAACTGACTGTCTTACTACAGGAAGATACGAAAGCCTTGCAGGAAGTGGTTGTGGTAGGTTATACCAAACAACGTAAAGAAACGATGATCGGTTCTGTTGCTACCATCACGACAAAAGATCTGACGCAAAGTCCTACTGCCAATATCAACAATGCGCTTGCCGGACGTCTGCCGGGGTTGATTGTAAACCAGTATGCGGGTGGTGAACCGGGTGTGGATCAAAGTGAATTGTTTATCCGTGGTAAGGCAACTTACGGTAACCAGAGTGCCATTGTCATTGTCGATGGAATCGAACGTGACATGAGTTACCTCGCACCGGATGAAATTGAAACATTCACTATCCTGAAAGATGCTTCCGCCACTGCCATCTATGGTTCGAAAGCCTCTAACGGTGTAATCGAAATCACCACCAAGAAAAATACTACTGACCGACTAACCGTAAACTACTCCGCCAACTTTAACATCGGACAACGTCCTAATTATGGGATGTTCAACTTCATGAACTCTCAAGAACGTGTCCGTTTCTCACAAGAAGCGTTTGATGCAGGGGTTAATTATATAGAAACACCTTATAAGGATCTTAACACCTATGAAGGTATATTACGGATGCTGCAGGAACATGATATTTCAGACATCGAATACAGAAAGCTTTATAACGATATGGAAACCCGTAATACAGACTGGTTCAAACGCCTGACACGTCGTTCGTTCAGCCATACTCACAACGTTAGTGTTTCCGGCGGAACAAACAAGTTCAGTTATTCAGCATCCATAGGATATAATAACAGTGAAGGCCAGGAAATCGGCAACGACAACGAACGTATGACAGGCCGTATCGCCCTGATGTTACGCCCTATAGAAAAGCTAACTATCAATCTGACTTTAAACGGTAGTGTTTCTACCACAAATGGCTTTTTCAACGAAGTCAACCCAATGAGTTATGCTACTAACACCAACCGCATCATCGATCCGGACGCTTATTATATGCAAAGGAACGGCTACAACTCTAAAACTGGTAAGATACAAACCCTTTCATACAATTTTATCAATGAACGGGACAACAGCGGTTCAAAAGCACGTTCGAACTTCATGTCCGCCTCACTAGATGTAAACTGGCGTATTCTTGATTGGGTAACCTACCAATTCACCGGAGGTTATTCGAATAACAATAGTACGAATGAAAGCTGGGCTACCGAACGTACTTACTATATTGCCAACGAGTATCGCGGCTACGATTTTAATTCCGTTACTCCCACCAGTGCTGAATTTAAAGCTGCGCAGCTTCCATTCGGAGGTATATTGTATACAAACGACAACAACCAGTATTCCTACAATATTCAGAACAAGTTACAATTCAGTAAAGCATTCAATCCTGATAACCGATTGAACGCATTATTGGGTATGGAACTCCGTTCATCTACAGCGAAAGGAACAGCCAATAAAGTTTGGGGATATGTGCCGGACAGAGGTGAACGTATTGTTGCTCCTACCATACCAAGTGAAGTGATAACTCCCAACAATCCTCCAACAGGCTGGGGAATATTAGGAGATATTTATAGTAGAGGCTGGCAAAGAACAGACAATACCAACAACTTCCTTTCATTCTTCGCTACTTTCGCATATTCATTCAAGAATCGCTATGTAGTCAATGCCAATGTACGAAATGATGCCTCCAACGTTTTCGGGCAGGATATAAACCATCGTATCGACCCGACTTATTCATTCGGTCTCTCCTGGAGAGCATCAGAAGAGGCTTTCTTTCAAAAACATTTGAAATGGATCACTACACTTAATTTCAGAGGAACATTCGGTATTCAGGGAAATGCTTTAACACGAGAAAGTCCTGAACTAATCTTAAGCCAACAGGGAGTACAACCCGGATATAATCGCTACTTCTCCACTATCGGCCAGATACCTAATCCATATCTCTCCTGGGAACGTACCAGAAACTGGAACTTCGGCGTGGATCTGGAACTGTTCCGTATGTTCTATATGAATCTGGAATATTATACCAGACGTTCCAATGCGGTAATCACCGTAGATTTGCCATTCGAATACGGAATTGATGATATGAAACGTAACGGTGGAATTATTTACAATCGGGGAATTGAATACACATTATCATTCACGCCTATCCAAAAGCGCGATTTCAGCCTGAACATCAACCTGAATGCCTCTAAAAACTGGAACAAAGGTGGAGAAACCAAAATTGACAGAAACACAGCAATGTACTTGAGAGGAGGTAGTACACAGATATTAAAAGAAGGTTATCCGCTGAGTGCATTCTGGTCATACTCTTTTGCTGGTCTTGACGGAAGTAATGGTAAACCAATGTTCAACTACGTTGAGGTCCCAGATGAAGAAAAGAGCAAAAGTATCGATCCGACTACTTACTTGGTATATTCCGGAGAAACAGAGCCGTACTTCACCGGAGGTCTCGGTTTTAGTTTCCGTTACAAATCTTTGTCATTAAATACCAGTTTCTCCCTTTTATTAGGTAGTAAAAAACGCTTGCCGTCACCTTACAGTGATTTTCAAGGAAGCGGCAGTATGATGCCGGATCCAACCAAAAATGTAAACCGCGATTTACTAAACCGTTGGCAAAAGCCCGGAGATGAGGTCTACACAAATATTCCCGGACTTCCGACATGGCCGATAGAAATAGGGTGGACCCTGCCTAATACAGATAGTGCAGAATCAGCTATTGAAATGTGGGAGAAATCAGATGCTATGGTAGTCAGTGGTTCATTCCTACGTTGTCGTAACATCGGATTATCATGGCAAATGAAAAAAGAATGGTGTGACAAGATCCATGCAAAAAACCTAGCTATCAATTTTAATATGGATAACATATTTGTAATAGCCAGCAAACGTTTCAATGGCTTCGACCCGGAATTAGAAAACAGTATCATGCCACGATCTTTCTCACTGGGACTTAATATCGGATTTTAAACTATAAACAAAGAAAGATATGAAACTTAAATATTTAATCTATACAATTACATTGACAAGTCTCACTGCCTGCAGTGATTTCTTAGAGCCCAAGTCACAAAGCAAATACATCCCCAAGGATGCCAATGCATTACAGGAGATGCTTATTGGAGAGGCTTATCCCCAACAAGGGAATACCAAATTTCTAGCCTATTTGGAAATACTTGCAGATGATATCGATCAAAATCAAGTGGAGGGTTACGAATTCCCTGAAAATGAACAGGGAAAAATGGAAACATTCGAGGTACTGTACAGTTGGCAACCCAATATGTTCGAAATGCAACAAAAATTAGGACAAGAGCCGAGCAATACATGGGGAAACCTTTATGAATATATTTTAGGAGCCAATGCTGCACTTGATTATACTGACGAAGTGTCCGGTACAGAAGCTGAAAAAAATTACATCAAGGCACAATCCTATGCTTTGAGGGCTTTCTTCTATTATATGCTGGTTAATCAATACGGACTTCCATATAATTACGACAAAGAATCATTGGGAGTTCCTCTAAAAATTGACAGTAAAATGAGAGATGAAGGTGAGGTACTGATGAAACGAAATACGGTAGAGGAAGTATATCTACAGATTGTTGCCGACCTAAACGAAGCAGAACGTTTATTCTTGACTCTCTCCGCCGCACAACAATATGAGCCAAACTACCTCGTTAGCCTACCTATGGTGCAATTATTAAAATCACGTGTGGCTCTCTATATGGAAAATTGGAAAGAGGCAAAAACGTATGCAGAAAAAGTTATCAAAGATTGGAACTTTTCACTGCGCGATCTGAATACAATCCCTGCACCGGAAGCGGGTATGAAAGAACCTTATTATACATTCAACACCTATGATTCTCCAGAAGTTATCTGGAGTTATGGAACCATAAGAGATTTGACAGGTGAATACGAAGGTTATATTGAAAAGGAAGGTAAGAATAATAACGATACCAGAAGAAAATTCAAAGCAGCAGATGAGTTGATTAACAGTTTCTCGGAAGGTGACTTACGCAAAGATCGTTATATTACTCGGGAGATACAGTATAATGAAGATGTCCCAGAGAGCAGTACATTTTATAATACGTATCTTCCCTATGGCAAATATAAGACGCTCCGTTCTGTCCCCACTTCCGGAAGCAGTGATTATTTCGCACTCTCTTTCCGGGTAGCAGAAGCTTATCTGAATTATGCTGAAGCTGCTGCCATGAGTCAAGCAGAAGGAGAAGCTATCACCACTATGAACGCACTACTGGAAAAACGATATGACGAAGGAAACATACCATCCTTTTCGGGATTGAGTGGAGATGATCTTATTACCAAGATACGTGAAGAACGCAGAAAAGAACTTTGTTACGAAGGCCAACGCTGGTTTGACTTACGTCGATATGGCATGCCTTCCATACAGCACAAATGGGAAGGAAAAATTTACACATTAACAAAAAATGATCCTTCATACGTATTACCTATACCTCCAAATGTATTGCAAAGAAACTTACTATTGGAACAAAATCCGTTCGGTCCGGAACGGGTTGGAGTTTCCATAACAAACTAACTATAAATTATAAAAATAATGATCGTTAATCCTAAACAACAGAAAATTATGAAGCCAATATATAACGTATGGATATTATTGTTCTGTCTCACATTCACGTCTTGCTACGAAGATGATTCAATTATCCCGACACCAGACCCACTTGCACAGGCCGGAGGATTTGAGTTTCCCCAAGGAGATAATTCTTGGGACAATGATGCCATGAAAATCTACCAAGACTTCGGAGTGAAAATAATATATAAAGATATCACAGAAAAAGACCTCAATAAAAATTGGACAGGTGGTGGTATCGGTGGCTCTACAAGAGTGTTCGAAAATTGTCTCAATGAGGAGATGGCGGCATTCTATATTACTTTTATGAAAAATCATATATTCCCTTATCTTAATCGGGAAGTTACGGACAGAGTATTTCCCATGTATTGGTATGTGGGATACAATTACTCGGTATTTGCCTCCATTGTACCGGGAGTGTTAGAATATTATGTAGCATTATCCGAACATGAAGAAAGCCAAACTGACTGCTGGGTAACTTGCTTCTGGGGAGATGCAGCTCACAGCACCTATGATGATCCAATCTCTGGATGGAAAACCCCTATTGCCGGCAACAAGGACAGTTTTACTGTGCGTCGCTTCAAAATAATTGATGAAGTTATAAACACAGCCATCACCAGAGGTAACATTATCGTACCCGAAGATGAATTTGATGCAGGATTCGACCATTCAACTAAGATTGTCAGAAATGAAGATATTGAAAGCAAAGCTGATCCTAATTATTATCTTAGAAGAGGCTATCCCGGTGATGTAAATTCATTATCAGCAAAATATAGTAAACCACATTCTGATAATCCTCCAACAGCCAAAGAAACATTTATCGGTTACATGCAAATAGCCATGCGTCTTACTAAGGAAGAACGGGAAGCAATGTGGCCTTCGGCAACCTATCCATTTATGAGTAGTAAGTTCGAGTTTGTAACCAATTATCTAAAAAAATACAATATTGACCTGGAAGCTATCGCTCAAGGACCGGAAGAATGGGATATCAAACCTTATCCGGAACTACCAGAAGCTGATGCAGGAGATGACGATGATGATCCTTGGGGAGACTGGTAGAACTTTTTTCTTTATCCAGTAGTAACCAAGTTATTAAAATAGATACGGATAACGACAAAGCTATTCGTTGCTTTACGATATATTATAAAACTCAATATTATGGAATTAATAAAAAGACTCTCACTAATACTATTGCTTTTATGCACCACCTCCTCCCTATGGAGCAACGGCGGACTGCAGTTTAAGGGAAAGTTAAGGATACTTAGACCTACTACCTTACAAGTAAAAGATTTGAATGGAAACCTTGTTTTGACTTGTTCCATCAGCCAGAACGGAGTATTCGAAACAGAAAAGAAAGAGATCCAGCCCGACGTATATACGCTATGTATCGGGAAAACGGAACAAAACATTTACTTTGAAAATACTTCTGTTAGTATCAATGGCTTTTTCGATGAAAAGAATCCCGAACAAAGCTCACTTTCATTCACCGGCATTGATCCGTTTCTGACTTTACAAAACTATATGCCGGCCGAAAGAGATCCGGATAAAGCAACAATCTCGACTTCTGCCAAAGAAAAACTGACGCCTGCCATGGCGTCAGCATTAGCTTATCTGGCAGATGTGAATGATTACCCATCCAACAAAATGTTATTGGATATGATACCGGAACAAGATAGGAATTCTTTGTCTGCCAAATGGTTAATCAACAAAGTAGAAGTTCTCTCCCACCAGATCATCGGTGCAGAATGTCCTGGTTTTACGTTCATTGACAGCAATGGAAAGAGTGTAAGTTTAAAAGACTTCCGTGGAAAAATTGTCGTACTGGATTTCTGTGCTTCCTGGTGTGGTCCTTGCCGCAAAGAGATGCGCAGTATGCTGACAATATATAATGATCTGAAAGCGGATGATTTAGAATTCATCAGTGTTTCGTTGGATGACAGCGAAGCAAAATGGAGAAAAATGCTGGATGAAGAAAAACTGCCGTGGGTGATGTTGTGGGATAAAACAGGATTTCCCAAAAACAGCAAGACTCCAAGCGCTATTCAGGCTGCTTACGGTTTCTACTCCATCCCTTTCCTCGTTGTCATTGACAAAGAAGGCAAACTCGCTGCACGTAATGTCCGGGGTGAACAGGTGCGTGAAGCCATTTTAAAAATAAGAAAATAACTAGATTGTATAAATTATAACTCATCAACAATGAAGAAACTTATATTTCCTATCGTATGCTGTTTTATCAGCATTACAGTATCGGCTCAGTTAGTCAAACAAGAAGCAGAAACACAAAAGAAACAATCCGAACTGGACTGGTTTAACTGTTCTTTCGACAAAGACAGTGTATATGGTGCCGAAGTAAACAAGGCTTACGAGTATCTGAAAGCTAACAAAAAGAAAGCTAAAAAAAGACCGGTTGTTGCATTGATCGGAACAGGAATGGACGTAGAACACGAAGACCTGAAACATGCAATCTGGATGAACCCGAAAGAAAAACTAAACCAAAAAGATGATGATAAAAACGGGCTTGTTGACGATATCAATGGCTGGAACTTCATCGGAGGTAAAGACGGTCAAGTAATGGAAGCTCTGACGCGCGAAGGAGAACGTGAATTTTTCCGCCTAAAAGATAAATATGCTGACTATATTTTCGATGGAAAAAAGTACTATAAGATTGTCAATGGAAAACGCCAAGAAGTTCCCGTACCGGAAAATATGGAAGAATATAACTACTATTGCTATAAAGTCATGCCGGAATCAAGAATCGGAGGAACCTATGGTGGTCTCCAACTTTCTTATGTAATAGAAGAATATGTTGAAAAGTTCGATAAGGACATGAAAAAACGCTTCCCCGGAAAAGAGTTAACCGTTGAGGACTTCCAAAGTTGTTATGATCCCAAAGCAGAAAGAGACAGTCTTTCAGAAGTTGCCTTTGTGTTTACTGCCTACTATTTCAGTATCTATAATACGGATAAATGGGAACCCGTATATCAAAATATGGGAAAGAAAAGTGTAGCAACAGCCAAAACGTCCTATGAAGATGCTTTAAAGAAATACGGAACTGATAACCGGAAAGAAATTGTAGGTGATAATCCCTTGGATATTAACGACACACAATATGGCAATAATGTACTGTTGACGTCTGACGCAGCAACAGGAGTTATGAAAGCGGGAGTGATCGCAGCCAAACGCGACAACGGTGTCGGAAGTAACGGTATTGCCGATAATGCAGAAATTATGACTTTACGTATTCATCCGGGAGAAGGAGAACCTTATTTAAAAGATATGGCACTGGCCATCCGGTATGCAGTAAACCACGGAGCGGATATTATTTTATTGCCGGAACAAAATTCGTTATACCCGGAAGAACAGAGACAATGGGTAGCAGATGCGCTGAAAGAAGCTGAAAAGAAAGGAGCATTGGTAATAGTTCCGGTTTGGGATCTGTCAGTAGATATGGATAAAGATGAATTCTTCCCTAACCGGAAGATGAGAAAAGACGGAGAACTTACCAATTTTATGGTGGTTGCTTCTTCTGATAAGAATGGAAATCCGGTACTAAACACCAATTACGGTGCAACTACTCTCGATCTTTATGCACCGGGAACAGATATTTATTCATCCTATATGGGTGATACGTACCAAAAAGGTACAGGTGAAGGAATGGCTTCGGCTACTGTAGCCGGTGTAGCTGCCTTAGTGAAATCATATTTCCCTAAATTAACCGGCTCGCAAATCCGTGACATACTACTGAAGAGCGTCACTTCACGCAAAGGGGTGGAAGTGGAAAAAGGAATCCGCGTAAACGACAGTCCTTCACAAGACTTGTTCCTTTTCGATGATTTGTGTATTTCCGGAGGTATTGTAAACGCTTATCAGGCAATTTTGGAAGCAGAAAAAGTCAGCAAATAAAATTAGCTTATGAAGTATACGACTCGTATGATAGGAACCGTTGTCGCCTTTTGCATGGCGGTTCCTGTATTCGCCCAACAATATAAGGCAACTATACCTTACCGGATGGTAGGTGAAAAGATGATTATCGAAATGAAAGTGAACGGCACGGCACGTCCTTTCATTTTTGATACAGGAGGACGTACGGCACTCACGACTCAAGCCTGCCAGGCACTGCAAATGGCAGCCACCGACTCGGCTAAAGTAACGGATGTGAATAACGTGGAAAGCTATTACAAGACTACCCGGATAGAGAACCTGACTACCCCCGACCATGTTATTAATTTCAAAAATGCTCCGTCACTGGTCATTGATGAAGTAAAAGGCTGGGAATGTTTTGGAGTAGATGGCATCATCGGCAGTGATTTATTCGCCAACACCATTGTCACTATTGATTCACAAGCCAAAAATATTATAGTTACCTCTGCTGAAAAGCCATCGACAGTGTCTTTACGAAAGATGTTGAATTTCACCAAAGGGGGCGGTATGCCGATCGTCAGCATACAAATAGCTCCGGTTAGCAATATAAATGTATTATTCGATACAGGTAGTCCCAGTCTGTTATCACTTATCGAAAGTGATTTTGAAAAAATCAACCTGGAAGCCTCTATGGAAGTGGTTTCCGAAGGGTATGGAGAAGGGAGTATCGGAGTATCTGGCCAGGCGGACAAAGCTTCTTCTTACAGGGTTCGTATTCCATTGCTATCAGTCGGAGCCACCAAATTCCGTAACGTAACAACCAGCACCAACAATCACCCTTACACATTATTGGGCGTCAAACTGTTGCAATACGGTAAAGTGACCATTGACTATCCACGCGGAAGATTCTATTTCGAAGCATTTCAACCGGACAATGAAATAAACAATCAAGGTAACAACTTTGACTTAACGGTCAAAGACGGAGATTTGTTTGTATCTACCGTATGGAGCAGTACGAAAGGTAAGATAGCAGTCGGAGACAAGGTAGTTAAAATCAATGGCAAACCTGCTAAGAAATATGACTTCTGCGAAAGTATTCTGAACGGAATACCGGAATTAAAAGAGAAAAAGAAGACGAAACTGACGATTGAGACAGCTTCCGGAGTAAAGGATATTATCTATGAAAAAGAATAATATGAAAAGTATAGGAATACTGACCGGCTTATGGCTGCTATTATTTCTAAACTGCGGACAAAGAATGGCAGCGCAAATCCGGAATAAGGTTTGCGACACCATTCCTTATGAGTTTATACAAGAGAAAATCATTATCCCCGTCACTGTTAACGGTATAAAAGTGAAATATATCGTCGATACGGGAGGAAGAACCGGAACGATGTATGATGCCGCAACGGAAATGAAAGCTACTGCCGCAGGATATATGCGTATCTCCGATGTGAATGCACAAGGCTCCAATTATCAGGAAGCGCACGTACAGAATGTTTCTATCGGGGAAAACTATAAAATCAAGCAGTTGAAGACGATGGTACTGCCTAAGAATCCATTCTTCACCGGACTAGGGGTTGTCGGTATTCTTGGAGGAGACGCTTTCGCACAGTCGGTAGTCACATTCGATTCCCGTTCTAAAATAATGGTTATCAATTATCCGTATCGTCCCGAAGGACTAAAAGTAACGGATGGGATTCC
>ENA-OPWR01001949-OPWR01001949.1-human-gut-metagenome-genome-assembly--contig:-NODE-1949-length-14926-cov-3.406698_pt1 | contig 14926 bp, 10 predicted proteins | sample MGYA00241507_ERZ502006 | MGnify/ENA primary metagenome ERZ502006 (study PRJEB25962, sample SAMEA2043041) | human gut metagenome | biome: human gut; feature: human-associated habitat; material: faeces...
TTTACGGGCTGATGCTGGCTTCCTATTATTATTTTATGAAGCCGTTAAAAGTATCGCGCGGGCTTACGGTGTTAAGCTCCTGTCTGTTGCTTCTGCCTTTTTCCGAGACCATGATGACACACATGCAAATGGGCAATACCTACATGTCCCATGTGATTCTGGTGTTGTGGTTCTTCGGTATGTACCTGCGGCTGTGCAGTGGAGAATACAGTACAAAACGCAAGATCAGCCTGTGGATCTTCTATGTGCTGCTGGCTATTGTCTGTGGAATGTCCGGCGTACGTTACCTGCTGGCATTACAGTGCCCGTTGGTACTGACTTCTTTTTTCTATTTGTTGGGTGGAGAGGAGTTCCAGAGTTTCCGGGGAGAGATGACAAAGGCGCATTTTCGTGCCTTGCTGCCTACGACCCGGATGAAATATTTTCTCTACAGTGTAGTGGGAGCGTTTTTCGCAGTAGCGGGCTACGGCATTAATGTGGTATGGATCAGCCATAAATATGTGTTCCAGACCTACGGTGCCACGAATTTCATCGCTCTGTACCACGGGGTGCTGTTTGACCGGATCCAGAATGCAGCAGGCTGTCTGTTAATGCTTTTTGGTTATATTCCCGACAAGGGCTTTTTATCCCTGCGTGGTATTGTGACCATGGCGGCTTTCGCAATGCTGGGCATCTACGGATATGTTACGGTGAAGAGCGGAAAGACGGAGCAGAGTACAGGATTTCGCAGCCTGATCACACTTTTCCTGAAAGTCAGCTTTGTACTGAATCTGTTTGTGTTTATTTTCACCACCAGTACCATGGTGCCACGGTATTATATTACGATTTTTATTTTTGCACTGCCGGTATTGTGCTTTTATCTGGAAGAGGAGAAAATGCCATTTGACCGTCTGGCGGTGACGGCGCTGCTTACAATCTGTCTGATCCTTGGAACGGGCAAAACGGTGATGTCTTTCCTGACGGTGGACAAGAACGAAACGAAGCGTCCCGTGGCGCAGTTCCTTGCGGAAAACGGGTATGATTTTGGCTTTGCTACTTATAATAATGCCAATATCATTACAGAGCTTACCAATGGCGAAGTGGAGATTGGCAATATCGGAGATCCCGAGCACCTGGAGTATTTTAAGTGGTCTTCGCCTATGAAATATTATGAGGAAGGGTATCATACCGGGGAGACATTCCTGCTTCTGACGTCGGAGGAATGTGCGGAATATGCAGAGGCTCCGGCATTAAAGCAGGGCGAAAAGGTATATGAGGACGGCATTTATACCGTCTATCTATTCGACAGCACGGAGGAACTGATGAACTGTGCTGTGGCGAGACAATAATGATAGAGATTTAGTATATTGCGGACGGCATTGGCACCCGGCACTGGCCGCAACGGGACAGTCGGTACTTTTTGAAAAAGGATAACGTCTGCGGAAAGGTTGTAAGTATGAGAATCGGAATGGGATATGACGTACACCGTCTGGTGGAGGGAAGAGACCTCATCATCGGCGGCGTGAAAATACCTTATGAAAAGGGTCTTTTGGGACATTCGGATGCGGATGTCCTGCTCCATGCCATCATGGATGCACTGCTGGGAGCAGCTGCGCTGGGGGACATCGGGAAACATTTCCCGGATACAGATCCAGCATACAAGGGCATTTCTTCCATAAAATTGCTGGAAAAAGTGGGCGAGCTGCTGGAAGAGAATCATGTGTTTATCGAAAATATCGATGCGACGATCATCGCACAGGCACCGAAGATGCGCCCGCATATCGATACCATGCGGGAAAATATCGCGAAAGCGCTGCTGATCGATGTTGGGCAGGTCAATGTGAAGGCTACCACGGAGGAAGGGCTGGGATTCACCGGAAGCGGAGAGGGAATCTCCTCTCAGGCAATCTGTCTGGTGACTACGCCTTATGATCTTACGGCACAGGCGGTGCAGGGAGGATGTGGAAGCTGCGGAGGATGCCCGAAGAGCTGATAATTTCGGGAAATAAGAACTTGACAAACGGGTCGGTAGGATATAGACTTTAATTAGAACAAGGTCTGTATGCTATCGACCTTTTATGATGTGATGAGCGCAAGAGAACCAATAGGATTACATCATTGGCAAGCACTGGATTAAGAAGGATACAAGGAGGAATGGGAATGTATCAGATGACGGAGACAGAATACAAATTTGCTGAACTGATCTGGGAGGAGGAACCCATCGGTTCCGGAGAACTGGTAAAACAGTGCGCGGAGAAATTCGGCTGGAAGAAATCCACTACCTATACGTTTATTAAAAAGCTTTGTGAGAACGGTATTTTCAAAAATGAGAATGCCATCGTATCTTCCGTATTGAATAAGGAGGAATACCACAGAGCCCAGGGGGAGGCTTTCGTGGAGAAGGCTTACGGCGGTTCGCTGCCGAAGATGATCGCAGCATTTATCCAGAGCAAGAAGCTCAGCGCAGCGCAGATCGCTGAGATCGAAGCTATGATCGAGGATTATAAGGGCTGACGGAGGAGATTGGATGAGGGAGATTTTAGAGAAGGTATTTGGGATCGTTTGCAACTTGAGCCTGGTGGGAAGCTATTGCATTTTGCTGGTGCTGGTGGCGAGACTGGTACTGCGCAGGGCTCCCAGATGGTGTTCTTATCTGTTGTGGGGAATCGTGTTTCTGCGTCTGTGTTGTCCGATATTTCCACAGACACAGATCAGCCTGATTCCACAGCGGTTGGTAATGGGACAGACGGTGAGCGCGTCGCTGAAGGTGCCCGGAGATATCATGCAGAATGAGAGAAATGCCGGAGAAAAAGCAGCCATGGAACATTCAACCGCGGAAGCAATACAGATTTCAGGCATGACGGAGCAGACCGATAGTGACGATGGCGGTCAGCCGGAGACACTTTCGCAGGAGCCCTCTATGGTAACCGGACAGACAGGAATGTCTGCAACGAGCGATCCAACCACGGAAATGTTTGCAACGCACAGCACACAGATGCTGAAAACACTGGCGGGAATCGTGTTACCGTACTTGTGGCTGATCGGGTTTGTTGGGTTTGCCGGTTATCATCTGTTTTCCTATCTGCGGATGTATTACCGTCTGCGTCAGCCGGAAAATGGCATTCATAAAGTAGAAGAAGGAATTTGTGAGATTAAGGGGGGACACCTTTCTTTTGTTATGGGGATCCTGCATCCGACCATTTATCTGTCATCGGAGCTTGCCGGGGAGAGCAGAGAGGTAGTGTTGTGCCATGAGAGGGTGCATTTGCAGAGAAGAGACTATCTGATCAAGCCGGCAGTGCTTTTTATCTGCTGTGTGCATTGGTTCAATCCCCTGGTGTGGCTGGCCTTTTACCTGATGAATATGGACTGTGAGATGTCCTGCGACGAAAAAGTGGTAAAGCTTTTGGGAGAGGAAAGCAAGAAGGTCTATTCTTATACACTGTTGGAGGAAGCCAGCGACGGCAGGTGGAGAAAATACCGTGGTGGTACGATCTGCGCGCTGTTATCCTTCGGAGAGGATCATGTGAAGAACCGGATCCGTCATGTGCTGGATTATCGTAAGCCTCCGTTCTGGATCCTCATCGGTGCGGTGGCGGTGATCGTAGCACTCATCATCTGCCTGTGCAGTAATCCGGGAGGAAACCGCAGTGAGGAAAAACTTCCTACGGAAACTGCACCGTCTGCACAGAACGAGCCGGTAGATATCAGTGATACGGAGTATTCCGATGAGGCTGTCTGGACACAGGAAGAATGGGATATTTATGCGGAAAAGCTGTCGTATGTAACGTTTGAGACGCGCTCCGATTTCGCGGAATTTTATTCCCCCGAGAGGATCGAGAGTACCCATTCCTTTGCACAGGAGAAGGGATGGTATGTTAATCACAGAAGGTATGCCGGGTATCCTGCGAACTGGGAGATGTTCGAAAACAGCCGTTTCGAGGAGCAGTACGGCACCGGTGATCACAGATTCTACGAGGATTATAAGGACCCTGTGACGGCGGCAAAGCAGCTTCTGTCACTGGGGAAGGGTACCGGTGAGGTGACGGAAGTCCTCTACGAGGCGGCAAGACAGTACCAGCTCTATGGCGATGACCGTATGGGAGAAGGATCGGTGGTCAATGTGGAGTATACTTTTGAGAAGGATGGTTCTGTGATCGAGATTCCCATGGTGCTGGCGGAGGAGGAACAGAAAATCTGGCTGTTGTCTACCGGAGATGTGAGTGCGGCAGCAAAGCAGAAGATCGGACCGCTCCCGGGAGAGCAGTCTGCACGGAAAGTCTATGTGGAATATGAAGCGTATTCCCCGGGAAATATGCCGGCAGGACAGTATACAGAGTATCTGGAGACGAAGATCGGAAGCTATTCCGGTTCCGGTATTCATATTCAGGTATCCAGCTGCGGAATCTACGTGATGTATAATCATACCTTCCGGTGTGTGTCTGCGGATGGCATCCCGGAAAATATGGCATCGGCTGCGATCTGTGACCGGACCTACTACAATACTTCCAACGCTTATAACGAGAAGGTGCAGGAGGACAGCAGTATCGGCTGGATGGGCAGCAGGGTATTCTATATGACAGAAGCAGCGGAGCATTTACAGGAGGACGGGAAACCTACACTGTATACGGTGAAGAACTGCAGCCTGGCAGGTGATACCGGATGGGAATTGACCGGGGAAGAAACGGCAGAACCTGTGCTTCCGTTTTCCATGAAAGTACAGAATGGTTTCGTGACGGTCTATAACGGCAACGGAGAACTCTATCAGCAGTATTCCATCAGTGGTCTGGACGCCGGAGCTGACAGGCTGGATCAGGTGTCAAGGGACCGGTATGCTGTGGAATGGCGGGAGGATATTTTATCTCATCCCGGTATGGTATGCGATGTGTCCCAGAGAACTTTTTCTGAGACCTATGCACTGATCGATCTGGATGGAGATGCGACATCGGAGCGGATCACACTACAAACAGACGCCTGGAAGAACGTGGAAGGAAACAGCCCGGTGAATTACACCTTCGGAGTGGAAGGTAACAATGTAGACCGCCATGCAAGACTGTTGGACAACAGCATTCTCGCTTACAGTCCGGATGGGGAGCAGATCGTGATCGCACTGTATGAGACCGGAGATGATGCAAAAGCGAGAACCGTATTCTTCACCTACGATGGGGAAAAATTACAGGAGACCGGAAGTCTGGAGGCGGATATCCGACGGTGCCAGTACTGGATCCTGGATGCGGCACCGGAGGGAAAGTGGGTGCTTCTGGAAGAATAAAATACTATTGTGATTACAGAGGTTCTATGCTAATATAAATGGCATAGGACCTTTTCTATTATCAGATCTATTTTCTATTAGAACCCAATGTCGGAGAAATTTTCCAATCCATTGAAATTAAGTAGAAAATATGCTTTTAACTTTATGTTTGTAACTAAAAACAGTTGCAAAAAGCAAGCAGAAAAAATATAATATAACTAACAAGGGGTACAAATGGGACAAAAGGAAAAACTAATTGAACAGTTAAAAAGTAGACCTAAGACATTTACCTTTCATGATGCGGAAGTTTTATTGGATTATCTGGAATTTACGAAATGCAATAAGGGGAAAACCAGTGGTTCGAGAGTGATGTTTACCAGTGAGGAGCACGGGAGCATATTACTGCATAAGCCGCATCCGCAAAAGGAATTGAAAGCATACCAGGTCAGACAATTATGTGATCTGTTGGAACAGGAGGGATTGATTTGAAAAATACGATGGAATATAACGGGTATGTCGGCAGCGTAGAATTTTCCGAGGAGAATGGAATTTTTTTCGGAAAGGTAATGGGGATCCGTTCCCTGATCTCTTATGAAGGAACCGATGCCAAGAGTCTGGTAGAAGATTTTCATGGGGCGGTAGATGATTATCTGTTACTATGTGAAGAAAATGGGAAAATTCCGGAGAAGGCATATAAAGGTAGTTTTAATATCAGAATTGCACCGGAAACACATAAAAAGTTAGTGATTCATGCGACTGCACGCCAGATGTCACTGAATGAATACGTGAGGGAAACCTTGGAAAAAGCTGTAATGTAGGAAACTCCGGGGTTGACAAAACCCGTATTTTTGCATATCTTATTTAGTAGGAATTATCATTTATAGAATAAAGGCATGGAACAGGAAAAGTACTTTTAGGTAGGACGCCAGAGAGAAGCCGTTAGAAGCTGGGAGCGGCTTTCGTCCGAGGAAAAGGAAGTGCGCCTGTGAGCTGATCCGGGGAACGTTAACAAAAGTATCCGGATCCGGTGAGCACCCGTTATGTGCGTGACGCCATAGGCGTAAGAGTGAAGGGCATCGTCCCTTAAGTAGAGTGGAACCGCGGATAAATTCGTCTCTAAGAGAAGAGTTTGTCTGCGGTATTTTTTTGAGACGATTCAAATATCAATTTGCAAAAGATGTCTGAATAGTCGAAGTATATTTCGAGGTGAGAACATGGGCATCATCAAAAACTTAAAAGAAGAAGTCCGTATTATCAAGGAACGTGATCCAGCGATCCATTCCTCCATGGAGGTTCTATTGTATCCCAGCTTCAAGGTCATGCTCCATTATAGACTGGCGCATAAGCTGTACCTGAGCGGGCATTATTTCTGGGCCAGATATATTTCCCAGCGTGGTGTACGTAAGACGGGCATTGAGATCCATCCCGGCGCGCAGATCGGCAAGGGATTTTTCATCGATCACGGTAACGGTGTCATCATTGGTGAGACTACCATTATCGGCGATAATGTGACCCTGTATCAGGGAGTGACACTGGGAGGAACCGGTAAGGAGCACGGCAAACGTCACCCTACCATCGGCAACAACGTCATGATCAGTGCGGGTGCGAAAGTACTGGGTTCCTTTACCATCGGAGATAATTCGAAGATCGGTGCCGGAAGCGTGGTCTTAAGTGAAGTGCCTCCCGGATCCACGGTCGTGGGTGTACCGGGACGTGTGGTGAAGCGTAACAACGCAAGCCTCCCCCAGGAGACCATGAACCAGACAGATCTCCCCGATCCGGTGCGGGAAGACATCACGGTACTGCAGCGTGAGAACTCCGAACTGACCAACCGCGTGCTGGAGATGGAAGATGAATTAAAGCAGCTGCGCAGGCTGGTGGTAATGAGTGCGGAGACCGGGGAACAGCCCCAATCTGCAGAAAATGACAAGACAGTGTGATAAAATAAGATATATCATTGCAAAAATCGCAATCAGGAAAGGATAAACAATGAGCATTCAAATCTACAACACCTTAAGCAAGAGAAAAGAAGAATTCAAGCCCTTAGAGCCCGGCAAGGTAAAAATGTATGTCTGCGGACCTACCGTATACAACCTGATCCATATCGGAAATGCCCGCCCTATGATCGTATTTGATACTGTGCGCCGTTACATGGAATACAAGGGGTATGAAGTGAACTATGTATCCAACTTCACGGATGTGGATGATAAGATTATCAAAAAAGCTAACGAAGAGGGCGTCGAGCCCAGCGTGATCTCCGAGCGTTACATCGCAGAGTGCAAAAAAGACATGGAGGGCATGAACATCAAGCCCGCTACCAAGAACCCCAAGGCTACCGAGGAGATCGGCGGCATGCTGGACATGATCCAGACCCTGATCGATAAGGGACATGCTTACGTTGCTGCAGACGGTACTGTATATTTCCGGACCAGAAGCTTCAAGGACTACGGCAAGCTGTCTCATAAAAATCTGGACGACTTACAGGGCGGTAATCGTTCTCTGCTAGTCTCCGGTGAGGACCAGAAGGAAGATCCCTTAGATTTCGTGCTGTGGAAGCCGAAAAAAGAAGGTGAGCCTTACTGGGATTCCTGCTGGTGTCAGGGACGTCCCGGCTGGCACATCGAGTGCTCCGTCATGAGCAAACGTTATCTCGGCGAAGAGATTGATATTCATGCCGGCGGAGAGGATCTGATCTTCCCTCATCATGAAAATGAGATCGCACAGTCCGAGGCGGCCAATGACAAGCCTTTTGCAAAATACTGGATGCACAATGCTTTCCTGAACATTGATAACCGCAAGATGTCCAAATCCCTGGGCAATTTCTTCACCGTACGTGAGATCTCCGAAAAATACGATCTGCAGGTACTGCGTTTCTTCATGCTGTCCGCACATTACAGAAGCCCGCTGAATTTCAGCGCTGACTTGATGGAAGCTGCGAAGAACGGCTATGAGAGAATCGTCACCAGCGTGGATAATCTGAAATTCTTACTGGACAAGGCAGCAGATACCGAAATGACCGGGGAAGAGAAGAAGTTACTTACCGAGGCACAGGGCTTTGAGACCAAGTTTGACGAAGCCATGGATGATGATTTCAACACCGCAGATGCACTGGCAGCTATTTTCGAGCTGGTAAAATTCGTGAATTCCAATGCCAAGGCTGAGAGCAGCAAGGCATTCCTGGAAGCATTAAAGCAGGAGATCGTGACCCTGTCCGATATTTGCGGACTGATCGTGGACAAAAAAGCAGAGATGTTAGACAGCGACATAGAGGCATTGATCGAGGAGCGTCAGGCAGCCAGAAAGGCGAAGAACTTCGCAAGAGCCGACGAGATCCGTGACGAGCTGTTAGCCAAAGGCATTGTGCTGGAAGATACCAGAGAGGGTGTAAAATGGAAGAGAGCATAACCCTTCTTACGAAAATAAAGGAAGCATTTGCCTGCGAAGGACAGGATGTCCGGGCGTATTCTCCGCTGACACTGGCCTATATCGGAGACGGGATTTATGAGCTGGTGATCCGCAGCGTGGTGGTGGAGAGAGCTAACCGTTCCGCCAATGATCTGCATAAAAAGACGACACGTTATGTAAAGGCACCGGCGCAGTCTGCCATGATCGAGGCACTGCTTCCGGAACTGACGGAGGAAGAGGAAGCGGTGTACCGCAGAGGACGCAACGCCAAATCCTACACCACCGCGAAAAACGCTTCCGTGGCAGATTACCGCAGAGCTACTGGTTTTGAAGCACTGATGGGCTATCTGTACCTGACGGGACAGATCGACCGGATGCTGCAGTTGATCAAAGACGGCATCCGTCTGGCAGGCATGGAACTGTAATAAAAATTCACAATAGAAAGGACAAACATGGGATATCAGGAATTTACCATAGAAGGCAGAAATGCCGTGATTGAGGCGTATCGTTCGGGCAAACCCATTGACAAGCTGTTCATTTTGGATGGCTGTCAGGACGGTCCGATGATGACCATCAAAAGAGAAGCAAAAAAGCATGACACATTAGTAAAATATGTGACCAAGGAGCGTCTGGACCAGTTATCCGAGACCGGAAAGCATCAGGGCGTTATCGCTTATGCGGCAGCTTATGAGTACGCAGAGGTAGATGACATCTTGGAAGCAGCGAAGAAAAAGGGTGAGCCGCCCTTTATTTTCCTGTTGGATAATATTGAAGATCCCCATAATCTGGGAGCTATCATCCGTACTGCTAATCTGGCAGGTGCCCATGGTGTCATCATTCCGAAGAACCGTGCAGCGGGACTGACCGCTACGGTAGCAAGAACCTCCGCCGGAGCACTGAATTATACGCCGGTGGCAAAGGTGACGAATCTGGCGAAGACCATCGAAGACCTGAAAAAGGAAGGTCTGTGGTTCGTGTGCGCGGATATGGGCGGTACTACCATGTACGATCTGGATCTGAAGGGACCCATCGGTCTGGTCATCGGCAACGAGGGCGAGGGCGTAGGCCGTCTGGTGAAGGAAAAATGCGACATGGTGGCGTCGATTCCCATGAAGGGAGATATCGATTCCTTAAATGCTTCCGTTGCAGCAGGCGTACTGGCTTACGAGATCGTACGTCAGAGACTGCAGGCATAACAGATTGCTGCATCCGGAAACAGGATATAAAAGGGGAAAGAATGACAGAGCATTTCAAATATGAAGATATGACAGATGAGGAGCTCATCGACCAGCTGCGGGAAGGCGACAGGCCGGTGATGGACTACATCTGTGACAAGTATAAAAATCTGGTGCGCAGCAAGGCAAAATCCATGTATATCCTGGGCGGAGACAGCGAGGATCTGATCCAGGAGGGGATGATCGGCCTGTTCAAGGCAGTGAGGGATTACGACTGCGGCAGAGACGCCAGTTTTTACACATTTGCGGATCTGTGTATCAGCAGACAGATGTATACGGCGGTGCAGGCATCGCAGCGGCTGAAGCACACACCGTTAAATACCTATGTCTCCCTGGACAGCCATGGAAGAATGGAAGAGGACAGAGATCCGGAGACACAGACACTGGCGGAGCTTCTGGCGGATAAGACCGGCAGGAATCCGGAGGAACTGTTCCTGGATAAGGAGAGAGTGGCTTATCTTGAGAAAAGGATCGCCACGGAGCTGAGCGAGCTGGAGCGTCAGGTGCTGGATCTCTATATTACGGGAATGAGCTACACACAGATTGCGAAGGTGCTCAGGAGGAGTGAAAAAGCAACAGAAAATGCGTTGACCCGTGCAAAGCAGAAAATCCGCGGCTTTTTAAGCAAAGAATCGAAATTTTAGATTTATTTAATGGATTTTCGCGATTTGTTAGTGGTAACATATTACTATACAGATGTTTACGTGGGAAAGGCGCGGGAATATATGGAAAAATTCAGTGTAAAAAAACCGTTTACAATTCTGGTGATGGTAGTTGCCATCATTATTCTGGGATTTGTAAGTTTATCGGGAATGACAACGGATCTTTTGCCTAAGATGAGTCTGCCGTATTTACTGGTGATCACGACTTATCCGGGTGCGAGTCCGGAGAAAGTGGAGTCCAGTGTGAGCGAACCTGTGGAAAGCGCATTGGGCTCCATTTCCGGTGTAAAGAATGTATACAGTATGTCCTATGAAAACTACGGGATCGTAGAACTGGAATTTGCAGACGGAACGGATATGGATTCCGCCATGGTAAAGGTATCGAGTGCCCTGGACAGTGTAAAATCGGCATTGCCGGAGGAATGCGGTTCTCCGAATATCATGGAGATCAGCATGGATATGATGGCTTCCGTATATCTGGCGGCATCCTATGAGGGTAAGGATATTCAGGAGACCTCGCGGTTTGTCGAAGACACCCTGATCCCCTATCTGGAGCGGCAGGAGGGTGTGACCAGTATCTCTGACATTGGAATTGTGGAGAATTCCATCTCTGTGGATCTGAATCAGGATAAGATCGATGTGTTGAACGAGAAGATCCTGGCAAAGACCAATGATGCTTTTGCGGATGCGGTGGATCAGCTGAATGATGCGAAGAAGCAGCTGCTGGAATCGGAGCAGAAGCTGGCAGACAGCACGCAGGAGCTGGTCGACGGACAGAAGGATATCGACGACGGCAGGACGAAGTTAGACGATGCGCAGAAGGAACTGGATGAGCAGAAGGAAAAACTGGAAGATGCCAAGGGCTCTCTGGAGGATCAGAAGAAGGATACCGAGAATAAGCTGGCGACCGCCAGCCAGGCATTGGATCAGTTGAATGCACTGCAGACAGACCTGCTGACGTTACAGGCGCAGGAGGAATCGCTGAAGACGACGATCACTGCGATTGACGAAATGGCGCCGACGAAGAATGACAGAGAGATCATGTCCGGCGGGCTGGAAAGCCGGATCAGCTTTTTACAGTCTCCTGATGCCAGCGAACTGAAAAGTATGGAATATGCAACAGCTGTGGGAACGCTGACCGGACATGGTATTGATATAAAGAGCCTGGGGGTTACTGATGAGAAAACATGGAAAGCACTGACCCAGGAACAGTGGGGCGCAGCCTTGAAAAAAACGGCGGACGGTTACCAGTCGCAAAAGGATATGTTGGATGGCTACGACGACTACGTATCTTCCCTGAACAGCCTTCAGGTCGAGAAAGCCGGTGTGCAGGCAGCGGTATCCGCAGCAGAAGCGGAGCTGAAGAAGAGCGGTGTTTCCTATACGGATATTGAAAAGGCGAAAATCGAGGCGGCAGCAGGCTTTGGTGCGGCTTCTGCACAGATCTCTTCCGGACAGAGTGCACTGAATTCCGCCCAGACAACCCTTGATAGCAACAAGGAGAGCCTGGATTCTGCCCAGGATCAGATCACAGAGGGCTGGGATTCCATTGCGGATGCGAAAAAGCAGCTGGCAGACGGCTGGGATCAGTATAATACTTCTCTGGAGAATTTTGAGGTTCAGAAGGCGGAGGCACTTCGTAATGCCAATGCAGACCAACTGGTGAATATGCAGACACTGTCACAGCTCATCTATGCACAGAATTTTGCCATGCCGGCAGGATATCTGGATGATGCGGAGGACAATTCCTGGCTGCTTAAGGTCGGAAGCAATTATGAAAGTGTGGATGAACTGTCCAATATCGTACTTACCAATATTGAAGATATCGGGGATGTACGGCTGTGCGATGTGGCTGACATCACGGTGATCGATAACGCCGATGACAGCTATGCCAGACTGAATGGTCAGAGTGCGGTGGTACTGTCTGTGTTCAAGAGTTCCACAGCGGGAACGAATGAGGTGAGTAAAAATATCGCTGCTGCAATTTCAGAGCTGGAAGAGCAGTATCCCGGACTGTCGGTACTGACACTGATGGATCAGGGCGATTACATAACTATGATCATAAATGGCGTATTGCAGAGCATGATCGTAGGTGCGGTACTGGCGATCCTGATCCTGGCGCTGTTCTTAAAGGATGTAAAACCCACCATCGTTGTAGCTGTCAGCATTCCCTTGTCTGTTCTGACGGCATTGATATTAATGTATTTTACAGGTATTTCACTGAACATGATGTCGTTATCGGGTCTGGCACTCGGAATTGGCATGCTGGTGGATAACTCCATTGTCGTGATCGAGAATATCTATCGTCTGCGGTCTAAGGGAGTCGGTGCGGCGAGAGCAGCGGTACAGGGTACGAAACAGGTGGCAGGTGCTATTATTGCTTCCACTCTGACAACAGTCTGCGTATTCCTGCCGATGGTATTTACCGCAGGAACCGTCCGTGAACTGATGATGCCTATCAGCCTGACGATCATATTTACCCTGGCGGCATCGTTGTTGATCGCCATGACCGTAGTGCCTGCAGCGGGTTCGACCCTGCTTCGTAATTCCAAAGAGAAGAAGCATCCGTTCTTTGACAAGGTGCAGGATATCTATGGAAAAATGCTGGCATTCTGCCTGAAAGTGAAGGTCGTGCCCCTTGCCATTGCCATCGGCCTGCTGGTATACAGTATCTGGGCGGTCATGCGGATGGGTATCGTCATGATCCCGGATATGACCTCTAACCAGATTGAGATATCTGTGCAGATGCCGGAGGATACGGATAAGGAAGAATGCTACAAGAGGGCTGACCAGGTGCTGGATGCCATGACGACCGTAGATGGCATCGGAGATGTAGGTGCCATGGCAGGTGGAGATACCACACTGGTGGCTTCTTCTTCCGGTATGTCAGACAACACCTACGATCAGTTTACATTTTTGGTGCTGACAGAGAATGAGAATGCCGGAAAAGAAGAAGTAAACAGAATCTGCAGGGAGATTGAAGAACGCACAGCGGATATTGACTGTGAACTGACGATATCAACGGGAATGTCTGAGATGAGCACGATGATGGGCTCAGGATTATCTGTTAAGGTATATGGCGATGATCTGGATACCCTGACGAAGATCACGCAGGACATCTGTGATCTGGCTGCTACGATCCCGGGCTATGAAAATATTTCCAACGGGCAGGAAGAGCCGGATCAGGTCATCCGTCTGGTGCTGGATAAAGATGCCGCCATGCGCAAAGGGCTGACGGTTGCCCAGATTTTTTCCGAGCTGAACGGAAAGATGACGGAGAGTACCGATGCCGCTACTGTGACCATAGACGGCGAGGATATGAAGATCGTCGTAAAGGATGGAAGAGAACCGCTGACCCGTGAGAATCTCCTGGACTATAATTTTGAGATTCAGACTACGGATGATAATGGCAACACTGTCACAGAGGATCATCCGCTGTCTGAGTTCGCCACACTAAAGCTGGAGGAGGGTGTGCAGAGCATCAACCGTGAGAACCAGAGCCGCTACATGACGGTGACAGCCACTGTGGCAGAGGGAAGCAATGCCACCCTTCTGTCCAGAGAATTGCAGCCATTGATCGATGCGTATGAATTGCCGGACGGTTATACTATTGACACTGCCGGAGAATCCGATATGGTCAATCAGATGGTGATCCAGATGAGTAAGGTCTTGCTCCTGGGTCTTGCTCTGATCTACCTGGTCATGGTGGCACAGTTCCAGAGCCTGCTCAGTCCGTTTATTGTATTGTTCACGGTACCTCTTGCGTTCACGGGTGGCCTGATAGGATTACTGCTTATGAACGAGCCGCTGTCTGTTATGGGTATGATGGGCTTCGTGGTGCTGCTGGGTACGGTTGTCAACAACGGTATTGTGTTCGTGGATTATGCGAACCAGCTCCGTGTGGGAGGACTGGAACGCAGAGAGGCACTGATCGCTACCGGTAAGACCAGAATGCGCCCGATCCTGATGACGGCGCTGACCACGATCCTGGCAATGGCAAGCCTCCTGTTCGGAGATGACCTCTCCAGCCAGATGTCCAAAGGCATGGCGATCGTAGTGGCGGGAGGACTTGCTTACGCCACACTGATGACGCTGTTCATCATTCCTGTCATGTATGACATCCTCTTCAAGAGAAAGCCTCTGCAGGTGGATATCGGCAGTGAGAACCTGGATGACGTACCGGATGATGCGGCGGATTACCTGAAGCAGAAGGAGCAGAAAGAACTGGAGCAGCAGGAAGCGACACAGAAAGACGAGAAAAATCCTAAATAGTTATAAGTGTAGCAAAAAAAGCAAAAAAAGAAAAAATTCATATTGACAAATATAGATTGCTTTGTTACAATGAATCACGGTGATTGCGTTAGCAGTCACGTGATGCTGCTGTGGCTCAGTCG
>ENA-OPWR01001951-OPWR01001951.1-human-gut-metagenome-genome-assembly--contig:-NODE-1951-length-14917-cov-4.897322_pt1 | contig 14917 bp, 16 predicted proteins | sample MGYA00241507_ERZ502006 | MGnify/ENA primary metagenome ERZ502006 (study PRJEB25962, sample SAMEA2043041) | human gut metagenome | biome: human gut; feature: human-associated habitat; material: faeces...
TAATAGGTACATAACTGGCTTTAAAATCATTTTCGACATCAACCCCTAGACCAAATTTACCAGAAGTAGCAAGGTCCATAATGTGTCCCTTACTAGATACTACTTTATAATCACTACCTAAAAAACCACTGATGGTTTTACTCTTGTGAGGTGATTCCACAATCATTAGTTTCTTCATTCTGTGCTTCTTCCCTTTCTTTTAAGGCTTTTTCTAAATAATCAAAATAATTGGTTGTGATAGCAAGCCTACTCATTTCTTTTTTATTATATATTGTTTGATTGATTTTTTGAATTTCTTCTGTTGTATAAGTTTTATCGCCAAGATAAGTGATTTTGCTGTTTAACACGTCATAAAAAGCAATATCATCTATCCACGAAGAATCATTAAAAACGACTCTTCCAACATAATCTTTGCTTAATATATCTTCACCCATGTAAAATCTAGCATCATAATCTAAATCAAACAAATTAGCCAAAGTTGGTAATAAATTAATGTAAGAGGTTTTATCTTCGAATACTTTGGCACTCAGTTTACTATTATATATGACAAAAGGAGTCTTTTCAATGTCATTATAAAGATTCACGTCATAGGAAACGATTTTTGAGACATCTTCTTTTGATAAACCATATGGATAATGATCTCCATACATAACAATAACCGTATCATCTAAAATTCCTTCATTTTGTAAAGAATCAAGTAATACGCCTAAAGAATCATCGGTAATTTTAAGTTTAGATAAATAACGTTTTGTTTCTTCATCATAATCTTTATCCTTAAATAGACCCATGTATTTATCACCTTCGCCACTTTTATAAGCATAAGACATATGGGCACTTACGGTTGTAATAAACGTCATAAATGGTTTGGAAGAATCTTTAGCCAGATTCACAACTTGTCCCATCATTAAACTATCATTGGGCCACTCTACACCATTACTGACATAGGAAATACCAAGGTCCTCTACATTATAAAATTTTTCACTTCCTAAATTATAATGATAAATACTTCTTTGATAATAAGTATCATCGTAATCATGAAAGCTACTTGTTTTATATCCTGAAGTCCGAAAGCGATTAAACATAGATTCAAAATAAGTATTATTTAAATAGGTATTGGTCGTACAGGTGCTACTTATGGCATAAAGACTTGTAAGGCCAGAAAATTCATTGTCAGCAGTAGCGCAAGTTCCCCTTGGACTATAATGGTTAGTCCAATACCAACTATTTTTTAGCATTCTTGTGAAATTTGGAAAATATTCAGCATTATCAATAGCATAATTAGCCGATTCCATCATAATTACAATGACGTTTTTTCCTTTAAAGTAACCAGTGTAATCGTTTTTTTGAGCTTCTTTGTTTTGGATAAAATAAGAATTTAATTTTTTATATGTAGGATTTTGTTCTTCTTTTATAACTTCTAACCATAAAGCATCTTCATCCTTTTCTTCTTCTAAAGCACCTGTAGCCTTTACTTGATGAGGCCAAACAAGCTCTTTAAAATCTAAAAAGAAATAAGTAATGCCCCCAAACTGATTGATAGCAATAGAAGAATTGGTAGGATTTAAAACTAATTCTTTATTAGAAACTAATTGCAAAGGATTTTGAAAAAAAGGAATATAAATCGTTGCAATCCATAAAATAATTCCTAAGATAGCCCCAGTTAAGTTAACCACAGCTTGTTTTCCTTTTTTTATGTTTTTTTCTTTTTTAAAAAAGATTAAATACATAGCATAAATGCATAAAGGTGCATAAAGCATGTAACTTTCAGCAGGAAAGCTTTCTAAAAAAGCCTCAATGTAATCGGTAACAGCACTGGCTTGAGAAGCTGTATTTAAAGAAATAAACATTCCTAAATAATTATGAAAGCCATATTGTCCCCAGTCATAAATACTGACTAAAAATAGACAAACAAGAATAAAAATATTTCTTTGTTTATTGGTTTTAAAAAGCAAAGAAATAAGATTCAAAATAGATACTAAAAAGACACTTGAAAAGAAAATACGAATGGTTGCATAATCTAAAATAGGAAAATTAAGTAAGATTCGAAAAAGAATTTCTACAGCAAAGAAAAAGAAAATAGGTATCAAATAAGAAAGAACATTAATTTTTTTCATTTGTTTTTTCATTTTTTTCACTACTTTCTAATACTTTTTGGACAGGTTTATAAGTAAAGCGATAATCTTCTGTCACCCCATATTCATTTATTAATTCTAGATGTCTTTTAGTTGGATAACCTTTGTGTTTTTTAAATTCGTACTGAGGATATTTTTTATCTAATTCGTACATATAATGATCCCTGGTTACTTTAGCAAGAACACTTGCAGCTGCAATAGTAATAGATAAACCATCTCCATGAATAATTGGTTTGACAGGTACGTCCATATCTAAAATAGGCATAGCGTCTGTTAAAATATAATCTGGTTTTATCTGCATGTTAGAAATAGCCTTTTTCATAGCCAAACGACTGGCTTCATAAATATTTATTTCATCAATCGTTTTAGCATCTACAATTCCTATACCATAGGAAACAGCATCTTTTTTGATAATTTCAAAAAATTTTTCTCTTTTCTTTTCACTTAATTTTTTAGAATCGGTTAAGCCCTCTAAATGATAATTTTTAGGTAAAATAACAGCTCCTGCAACGACAGGTCCGACAAGAGGTCCACGTCCTGCTTCATCTGTTCCACAAATAAATTCATATCCTTCTGAATATAAATCTTTTTCATAAGCTAATAAATCATTTGTCATATCTTACTTCCTATCAAAAGTGATTCCTTTTATTTTTTCTAATTTAATATCATTGATGATTTTAGTAGATACCCGTTCATAGTCTACTTCACCATTTCTCATTGCTCCAATTTTCTTACCAATAGTTTCATAAGCTTCCATAATATTTTCATCATCTACTTTTTCTAAACCATAATATTCTTGTAGTTTATCTGGATAATACATAGATAATTTTTTTAAAATATAAACGGCAATATCATCAATTGGTAACACTTCTTCTTTAATCGCCGTAAAAGACGCTAAATTATAAGCCACTTCATTTTGATCCAATTTAGGCCATAAAATACCAGGGGTATCTAGTAATAAGATATCGCTGTGGGTTCTAAGCCAACTAATATTTTGAGTGACACCTGGTTTATTTCCAACGTTAGCCACTTTTCTTTTACACAAACGATTGATAAGGGTACTTTTACCAACATTAGGAATACCGACAACTAAAGCTCGAATTTCTTTTTCTTTTAAACCTTTATCCATTCTTTTTTCTTGAGTTTTAGCCATAATTTGGTGTGTTAAAGTTACTATTTTTTCATAATCATTGGTATTATTTAAGTCAACTAATACCACTGGATTACCTAAATTTTCGTAATAGTTAACCCAAGCATTCGTGATCTTTTCATCGCATAAATCTTTTTTGGTCATAATTAATATTTTAGGTTTATTTCCAATAATATTATAGATATCTTTAATTTTAGAAGAAAAAGGAATACGGGCATCCACAACCTCATAAACAATATCTATTAAAGGATATTTTTCAGCAATCAATCTTCTTGCCTTGGCCATATGACCTGGGTAAAAATTAATATTTGTTGTTTTTAAATTATTATCCATTTTATTCACATCCATTCTTAGTTTATTCTTTAGTTTCTACTTTGCCAAAACGGCTAAAAGGAAAGATAATAAAGTCGGCAACTCCTTTGATATTTTCTTTCTTTTCAGGGCCAAAAATATGACTATCTAAAGAAATTTCTCTATTATCGCCTAAAATGAAATACTCATCATCTTTTAAGGTAACTGCTTCAAAATCTTCTGCTTTACCGTAAGCATAAGGATCATCAATTTTATGATCATTTATATAAATAATACCATTTTCACATTTAATCGTTTCGCCAGGAAGACCATATACTCTTTTGATAATGGTATCAGTTTTTTTCCCATTTTCCATCAAATCTGCCACAACGATATCATATCTTTTAATATCTTTTTGATACCATAGAAGCATAATTTCTTTGCCATTTAAAGTATCATACATACTCATACCATTTACCTTTATGGGAGTTACTATAAAAAAACGTATCCCAATAACGATTAAAACAATAACAACATAAGGTAAAGCTTCTTTTAAGGTTTGTTTCATGATTTATCACCTGCTTTTTCATTTTATCATAGATTTCCAAGAAAAAAAAGTAATCTCACTTGAAAACAGACCGATTTTATTTGACTTTAGCTTTTCTTTTTGATAAGATTTTTAAAGAGAAAAAGCGAGGTGAATGATAAATGGCAAAGAAAGTATCAACAAAAAAACCTTTAACAGTTAATTCAAGAAGTAAAGCACTTAACGCAACTAAAAGAGTTCAAAAGCCAAACCTTCAAAAGAAAACTATCAATGGAGAAAAGGTAGTCATTAGTGCAAGAGAAGCAAAAAAATTAGCTTAATTTAAAAAAGTGAGACATTTAGATGCCTTACTTTTTTTTAGCCTGAAAATTCATAATTCTTTTTAAAGATTCGCCCAATGTTTTAGATTCTTTTTCATCTAATATAGCCAATCTCTTATTTAAATGTTCTTGGTACTCTTCAAAAGTCATATCTTTACTACGAAGAAAATTAGCAATTGTTTCTTTTTCTGACATCTCAATTTGACTGCCAGATAATTTTTTATCAAAATCACCACAGAATAAAACACGATTATAAGGATTGTTTTCAACAATATATCCCATGTCATGATAAACAATTTGGAAAGCAAATAATCGAGTTTTAAAATTACTATTTGCATAGTAAGCATAAGGCGCTTCGAATGATGGTAATTTTTTATCTAAGTTCCTATAAATATCTAAAGTAACTAATGGTATTTTTTTGCCTGTTATACATTCTCTAACAATACCATTGTTTTTAGTTGGGCTAACTAAAACACTTTCCTGATTTATAAAAATATTTGCATTTTGAAATATCCCTTTACTTGTTTTAAATATTTCGTCTTTTTCTTGCTTGGTTTTATGTAAAACCTCTTCGCTTACTTCACACAATTGTACAATATACTTTTTCTTTGGGTGCATAAAATATCCTCCTTTATAACTATTTATTATATAAAAAAATTTATTTTAAAGAACCTTAAAATGTATATATTGACATTATTTTACATTAAAAGAGTCTCACAATTAGGAGACTCTTGTTTATTTTTCAAATTGAGAATTATATAAATCAGCATAAAAGCCATGTTGTTTCATTAATTCTTCATGATTTCCTGTTTCTATAATATTTCCGTCTTTCATAACTAAAATTAAATCTGCATTTTTAATCGTTGATAAACGGTGAGCAATAATAAATGATGTTTTTCCTTCACAAAGTTTGTCCATAGCTTTTTGAACTAACTCTTCTGTTCTTGTATCTACATTACTTGTTGCTTCATCTAAAATCAAGAATGGAGATGAAGAAAGCATAGCTCTAGCAATCGTTAAAAGTTGTCTTTGGCCAGATGAAACACTGTCATTATCACCTAACTCTGTATCATAACCATCCGATAAAGTTTTAATAAAGTGATCTAGACCAACTACTTTACAAACTCGTTTTACATCGTCATCATTAATATTATCACGACTATAAATGATATTTTCTTTGATACTTCCGTTAAATAACCATGTATCTTGAAGAACCATCGTAAATAAGTTATGAATATTTTCTCTGGTTAAATCTTTAATACTTTTACCATCAATAATGATATCTCCCCCACTGATATCATAAAACTTCATTAATAAGTTTACCATTGTAGTTTTACCAGCACCCGTTGGACCAACGATTGCCACTTTTTGACCACTTTTTACTTTAGCGCTAAAGTTATGAATTGTTGGTTTTTCATTCCCATCATATTTAAAGACGACATTTTTAAATTCGATATTTCCTTTGGCTTCTTCAAGAGATAAGTGTTCTTTTAAAGAAGATTCATCTTTCATTTCTTCTTCGTCTAAAAATTCAAAGACTCTTTCACTCGCTGCTGCAGTTGATTGTAATGAAGTCATGGCTTGAGCAATTTGAGATAATGGTGAGGTAAACATTCTAACATAAGTAATGAAAGCAATAATAACCCCAAAACTAATTTTGCCATTGATAGTAAGTAATGCTCCCACAATACAAACAGCAACATAGCCAAAGTTACCAATAAAACTCATCATTGGCATCATAAGACCTGATAAGAACTGGCTTTTACGATTAGCATTATAAACTTTTTCATTTAAAGCATCAAATTTTTCATTAGAAATTTTTTGACCATTGTAAGCTTTGACAACATTTAATCCACCATAAACTTCTTCAATATGTCCGTTTAAAGCTCCTAACTCTTCTTGACGAGCTACAAAGTATTTTTGTGATTTACTTAAAACGCCAAACATAAAGACAAAACCCAATAAACTAGATAAAATAGCTGTAAGAGCAAGGATCCAATTTGTTACGAACATCATGATAATGGTACCAAAAAATAAAGTTAAAGCACTTACTAAAGGTGACAAACTCATATTTAATGATTGAGCAATGCTATCAACATCGTTTGTCACACGAGATAAGATATCTCCTGATTGATGAGCGTCAAAATATTTTAAAGGTAATAAATTAATTTTATGAGAAATTTTACCTCTTAATTCTTTAGCAAAACCATTTGAAACATTTGTCATTAAAATTGCTTCAACATAATTAAATAACGCACTAATTAAATAAATTGTTAGTAGAAATAAAGCTATTTTCTTAATGGCATCCATGTCCATGTAAGGTTCAATAAGTAAAAGAACACTTTCTGGAGCTTCATCTAATTTTTGATATATTTCAGAACTATTTGATTCATCTAAAGTAGATAAAATATTTAAAAAGCTTACTTGATCTTTGGAAGAAATCGTAATATTATCAATCGTTATATCAGGTAATAAAACATTTTTAACCTCATCTTTTAAAACAAACTCTTTATTATTCATTCCTTTTAGAAAAGAAATTTTATCTTCTTTAGTTACTGTTATTCCTTTAAAGTTTGAATCTGCAAACAATAAATTTAATAAATCATCAGAAAAAGTAGCTAGATATGTAAAATCTTTTTTACCATCTTTTAAATCACTTAGATATGTTTGAAAATTTTCTTTTTCTTCCGTACTGATAGAAGAAGAAATCATAATTTTCATTAAAGTATTATTATCCAAATTAAAGTTTAAATATTCTGGTAAAGAAGTCATTAAATTATTTTGAATATCTGTAGCAATCTCTGTCATGTTATCCTGATTAATAATTAAGCCCTTTTGAATTTCATCTGTTAAATCAGATAATTTATTTGGAGCGAATAAAGACAAAATAGAACCAAGAGTTGCTAAAACTAAAGCAAGAAAAATAGCTTTTTGATAAGTCTTTAATTCTTTAAATAATCTTTTCATAGAACCGCCAAAATCTTTGGCAGTTTCATTTTGAGGACCTCTATGCATTTTCTAACTCCTCCTTTGACAATTGTGATAAAGCGATTTCTTTATAAACTTCGCAAGTTTTTAATAATTCTTCATGAGTACCCATACCAACACATTCACCGTTTTCTAAAACAAGAATCTTATCTGCATTCATAATGGTACCAATTCTTTGAGCTACAATTAAGCTCGTTGCATCTTTCGTATAATTTTTTAATTCTTTTCTTAAAATCGCGTCTGTTTTATAATCTAGGGCAGAAAAAGAATCGTCAAAAATATAAATTTCAGGATCTCTCGCAATGGCTCTTGCTATAGAAAGCCTTTGTTTTTGACCTCCAGAAACATTGGTTCCACCTTGGGCAATATGTGTTTCATAAGTATTATCCATTTTTGAAACAAATTCTTCTGCTTGAGCTACTTTGATGGCCTCTTTTATTTTTTCTTCGGTTTTCTTGTGGAATACCTTGACCTTTCCTGCCGCTTTTGCTACAATCTGCTGTGGGTGATTGCGCCCAAAACTGAATAAAACCTGAAACGAACTGTTGTAAAAATCGAACATTTTACAGCAGTTTTTTTGTACCCAAATTTAGAAAGGACGTGGCACAATGGCAAAACGAAACCGCACTAATCCGGTGCAATTTTATCTCAGTGATGATGAGCAATACATTCTCAATACCAAGTTCAAAGCATCTGGCATGAAAAGCATGTCAGCTTTCTTACGCAAGCTGGTTTTATATGGATATGTGTATGATGTCGATTACAGTTATCTGCGAAATTATAATACAGAGCTTGGACGAATCAGTTCCAGTCTGAACCAGATTGCAAAGCGGGTAAACAGTACCGGAAACATCTATCAGGACGATATGAATGAAGTAAAGGAGTTGATGAATAAAGTATGGCATACACAAAAATCCATGCTATCAAAGCAACCGTTGATAAAGCAATAGATTACATCTGCAATCCCGACAAAACAGATGAGCAAATCTATGTTTCATCTTATGCGTGTTCGCCAGAAACAGCAGCGATTGACTTTAAGTACACCCTTGACCATTGCAGAGAGAACAGTCCCAACAAAGCCTATCATCTGATACAGGCTTTTGCTCCGGGAGAAGTCAGTTATGAGGAAGCTCACCGCATTGGAAAAGAACTTGCTGGCAAGGTTTTAGAAGGGAAATATTCGTATGTTCTCACCACACACATTGATAAAGGACATATTCATAATCACATGCGTCCTCGTTATGAGTCCAAGCATTCCCTTTTTTACAATATTTATGAAATACTCTTCCTTTTATATTCCGTTGCCATAATCTGCATAATAGATTCCAAATTATTTTCTGTTGCTTGATAATTTGTATCACTATACTTTTGAAACGATTCACTTATCGACATTTCATTTACTATTTTTTTATCCTTTTCATTTCCTATTTCATTCGGATAACCCTCCAGCCAATAAAGTGTGCTTCCGTCCGGATATATTATCATTCCAGCGCTTTTTACTGGCGGCGATAAAGCTTGTATTTCTTTCTGAGATTCAGAACTGCAAAATTCTTCAATTTTACTCAGCACGCTCTTCTTCAAAGCTGGATCACTCTCCATTTTTGATAATGTTTCCGGGGAGATTATGACATGATTTGTACCTCTCATATCATATTCATCAAGCAACTGCTGACAACTTACTATGCTACCCACATTTAATGTTACATTATAGCTATTACCAATTTCTCTTGCTAATTCTCCACCTGTGATTTTTTCAAACACTTCCCTAAAGTCATTTCCTGTATTTCTTACCACATTAACATTTTCCTGCATTGTAATACTACTTAATATTCCAAGTGCCTGTATATCCATGATTTTTTCAACCTTTCTGCAATTCCTCTGTCAGTCTGAATTGCCTATGCACTTCTGCCTGTCATAGCAGAATATATACCAACTTCTTTTATGTATCGCATATAAGTATCCATTAAACCATTTTTCAGACAATCCTCTAATGTATTTTGCATTTCACTTAAAAAACTGCTCTTATCATAGATTTCTCCCTGCCTTGCATTGGCTTCCTGCACACGCTTTGCCATCGTCATTGCAACAATTCCTCCTGCCGGACTATCAATCTTTCCCTGCTGCTTTAAATGTGCCGACAATGCCAACATTTCTACATAAGAAGCATTTGATGGATCTACCTCATCAGGATCAATCTTGATTTCCTTTTCCGAACCATCTGTTCCTTTTACCTTTGCAACCATATGATTGCCGCCAGCCTCTTCATCATAATAAATCCCTATAGATTCTCCTGTTTGGACATGAATGGTTGATAATATTGCACCGCCTCCCTGCAATTCAAAGGTCTTGTTACATGCCGCTATATTATCAACATTTACAGTTTTTTCTATCTCCTCTGCAAAATTCTTTCCTGCTGTATTCCTTTCCATCCGTCTTGTTTCATATCCTACTGTATAACCTGTTGTGCCAATTCCACCAATAGCCATTTTAATATTCCTCCTGTCAAGCTATTTTCTATCTTCTACAATTCCTCTGTCAGTCAGAATTGCCTATGCTTTCTCGTTATGAGTCCAAACATTCTCTTTTTACATTATTTATAAATACTTTTCTTTTTATATTCCATTGCCATAACTCCTTGTACTTCTATTTTTTTAATCATCTCCTGCATATCGTTTTGCAATAAGGATTTTATATCGCTCGCATTCATTATCCTTACTTTTTCAGTATTCTTTGACCTCTCCGAAATCGCCTTCTCTCCACCTACATCTGGCTCTAATGTGGCAACTATCTCACCATTATCATCAAAAACCAGTGTACATTTTTTTACAGGCGGATTAAGTGTCTGCATCGTTAGTTTGAATTTATCGCTGCTATAATCTGCAAGCATATCATAAACTTTTTGTCTTAATGCTGTATCTGTATTCATTTTATATAGCACATCACTTGGAATATAACACTCAAAATAGCCATTTGCAGCTCCCACATCAATATGAAATTTATTATATATATCTTCTTTTACACAGTTTATCTGCTGTTCTCTAAGAGTTCCGTAAAAATCCTTTTCTACATTTATATCACCTTCAATAGTATTCACATTTTGTTTTTGCTCAATTGCTGTTATATTACTCAGCATTCCAAGTGCCTGTATATCCATACTTTTAAACCTCCTCGTTTAAAGCTTTTGACTTTCTATCACGCTCTTACTAAATGTACTTATTGTGTCCTCGTAGGCTGACACACCCATCGGCTGAAAAGCTGATATATTTGTTCTATCCTGCCCACTTTGCACACTCTCAATAAGAAAGCCTTGTAATCTCTGCTGACTAACCAACTGACTGTTTAAATAATTTGCCCATGCTAGTTCTTTTTGTGCTCTCGCCTTTTCCTGTGCCTCCTTTATTTGTTCTGCTATAATTTCTTCAAATTCTTCATGGCGTTTCTCCCACCATGATTCTTCATCATCTGATAAGTCATCCGAGTTACTGTCACTTTTTACGGGTATACCTTCACCATAGCATTCTTCCGGCGAAGCACCAATGACTTGAAAACCAATCATTTTCGATCCCATTATGCCATTTGTGGAATACATCTTTCTTACCATATTCATGACAGTATTTTCCCATTCTGGATCACTTTTCATCTTTTCAAATGCTTCATCTGTAATAATCAGTGAACCTCCAACACATGTGGAACGATACCATCCGCTCACAGGCATCTGAGACATTTCATTCATAACCCATTGCTTATATTCGTCCATTGTCATTTCCTCTTTGGTCTTATTGGAAATAGAACTATCATATGTAAAGCCACTATAATTTGGTGGCTGCGAAATAACCATATCCCCCGCCCATGCAGAGGTAGTTGATGTTGTGCTCTGTCTTTCCTCTGCCTTTTGTACTTCACTTGCAAAATTGCCTTCCCCTGTTGTTTTCATACTGCTGTTCATATAAGCGTAGGCAGTTGCGCCAATACCATTTACACCACTAATACTCATTTTCTGTTCTCCTTTCATCCTTCATCATCACCGACAAAATGAATACCTTTCCATCTACTGACCAGTCCACGCCGCCATGATACTTTTCCGCCACACTTTTGATATTGGCAAGACCGATTCCATGCGCTTCCTTGTCTGCCTTATCCGTTGCCGGAAATTCAGACTGCCGCTTTCGTATTACATTTCCGTCAAAACTGTTTGTTATTTCTATAAAAATCATCTTCCCTTTCCGGAAAGAAGATAGCCGGATAAAAGTTTCTGCATCAGATTCTTTTCCCTTTAACTTCCTGCACGCTTCGATTGCATTGTCCAGTGCATTGCCCAAAATAATCCCTATGTCATAGCTTTGAATGAGCAAGTTATCCGGAAACAGCAGCCTGTCTGCATCCATCTGCATGTCAGGTATTGTCCTTACTGCTTCGTGATACTTCATATTAAGCAGGGTATCAACAACGGTATTCCCTGTTCTAAATTGAAATTCCAAGCGTTCCATTGTCCGATTCAGCTCAGACAGATAAGCCTGCAATTCTGCATTTCCTGTTTCTTCATTTCCGGTTGCAAGCTGCATGATAACGGAAAGTGTATTTTTCATATCATGCTTCATACTGCGTATGCCGGAATAAATGTGTTCCATTTCTTCCATGTGTTCCTGCATACTGCCTATCTGCTTTTCCAAAATAATCCAGCTGTTCTTCTCTCGGTTCAATACAATCATATTTTGAAATGTCTTTACCACATAGAGAATAGACAACAGGGACAAAATCAGAATTGCCGGAACAATAATGCTTAAAATCGGGTATCTGTCACATAATAGCTTCGGCATATCATTTTCTATTGTTATCATAATCGTTCTAAGAAGCAAACAAACCAGTAACCCAACCGTTCCCGGTACTAATAGAAAATACAACTCTGTTCTTTGTATCCTATAATCCTTATCACTAAAACTCCTGATAATCTTCCTTAAAGCGAAATACAATAATACAAGAAATATGCCATAAAAAATTATTTGTAGAAAAGTGGCAGATATCTGCACAATCCATTCAAAAGTATCAACAGCAATATAGCCTTTTTCTAGAAGCCATACCCAGAGGTCAAACAGATTGCCACCAATCTGCATCAGCATATAGGACAGGAAAAAAGTAATCTCACTTACTGCCATAAAAGTTATTGCAAGGAAAGCAGTTATTGCTTGAACTCCTTTATAAAACAGAAGTGCCAGCAGGACGATAATTACAAACATCAATGTAATTTTTCCAACCGTTCTGATGCTCTCATTATCAGCTGGCAGGATAAAGTTGATACCCAATCTTAACACTCCATATACAACCATAACCAGCAGTCCGTTTATGCGTCTGTCCTTCTCCCTGCCTTCCAGAAAACTTCCCAAAAAGTATTGCAGACAATACCCCTGCCCCAAAGCAACGATTACATCCAAACATACATTTATCACATCATACACCGGCTGTACCTCCATTCCGCAGATACCGCATATACTCCTTCACAAATTCGTTATAACGCTCCTTCGCCATGAATATGTTCTCTCCATTACTCAGGCTTATGCTGTCATTTTCATATTCTGCGATATGTGCCATATTTACTAGATACCCCCTGTGACAGCGATAGAAGTTTCCACCTAACTGCTTTTCCAGATCGTTCATGGAAGCATAGGTGTCTATTATTTCATTACTGGTATGTATTTCCACTTTTTTTCCTCGGTTTTCAATATACAGGATATTGTCATGGTTAATGGTAAAGCTCCGATTTCTGGTTTTGATAAAAATGTTTTTTTGTCCCTGCGTGGTTCTCTTTTCCACTTCCTTTTTTGCCCGTTCAAAAACTTCCGAAAACTTCTTTTCTTCTACAGGCTTTAACAGGTAATGAAACGCCGATACATCAAAGGCTTCAAACACATATTCCTTTACCCCGGTAATAAAAATAACCACCATATCTTCCTGTTTTTCCCTCAAGGCTCTGGCAGTATCAATGCCATTCATGCCCTCCATCTGAATATCAAGGAATAACACATCAAACTTCTTTCCCTCTGCCAACAGCTCCTCTCCTGTTTCATAGTATTTAACATTGCAGTCTGGCTCATATTTTACAGCCAGTTTTTTTATCTGCTCCCTGATAACTTTTTCGTCATCGACGATTGCTACCTCCATAAATTTCACACCTCTAATCCTGACAAGTCTTATATATAATCTGTCATTTATTTTATCGGCAAAAAAATATATTTTTTCTCTTAAATGGAACGAAACCCTTTTGAAATGGAACGAAACCGAAATAATTATCAAAATCAGCTCTATATTCGCTCTATATTTCCCGATTATTATCGCTTGAATTGTTTTTCTCTATGCCTTAAAATTATTTACTTTGTCAATTGTTGCAAATGCGTAAAACACTTTAATAAACCCAAATAGTCCGATATAGACCACATTTCCAGAAAGGAGTGAATCTCACAATGGTTATATTCCAGCAATTACAATTGCCGGTAGCTACAGAATCATGAAATCCGACTTAATCGAATTTATAGAACATTCCAGACATGCATAATGACACTTTTTCACTCAAATTCACATACCTTCTTACAATATTTTCGTTTTTGGGCGTAAGTTGGGCGTAAAAAAGACCTTCCGATGCTTTTTCAAGTATCGAAAGGTCTCTTACTTTTCATATAAAATTAGTACAGCTTTGCTCCTGCCGGAATATGGTTATCAACCATAAGAAGATGAAGTTCTTCATCCTCTGAATCCTTAAGATTGTTTACTGCTGAAAGTAACATACCACAAGATTCAATTCCCATCATCTTTCTAGGTGGAAGATTTGTGATGGCAATAAGTGTCTTTCCAACAAGCTCTTCTGGCTCATAATAAGCGTGGATTCCGCTTAAAATAGTGCGGTCTGTGCCTGTTCCGTCATCTAAAGTAAACTGTAATAATTTCTTTGACTTAGGAACTGCTACACACTCTTTTACCTTAACAGCTCTGAAATCTGACTTGCTGAATGTATCAAAATCAACCTCTTCCTCGAATAAAGGCTCAACCTTTACATTTGAAAAATCAATCTTCTCATTAGCTGTAAAGAATCCGTTGTTATCATTTGCAGCTTCTGTTGCATCTCCCTCGGAAGACTTGGAAGCCTTCTTGTCGGAGTCGAGTGACTTCATTGTCGGGAACAGAAGTACATCACGGATAGCCTGACTGTCTGTCAGCAACATTACCAGACGGTCAATTCCGTATCCAATACCACCTGTAGGCGGCATACCAATCTCCAGTGCGTTCAGGAAATCTTCATCGGTGTGCTCTGCTTCGTCATCACCAGCAGCTGCGTTCGCATCCTGTGCTGCGAAACGTTCACGCTGATCGATCGGATCGTTCAGCTCGGAGTATGCATTACACATCTCCCATGTATTACAGAATAACTCGAAACGCTCTACCTTTGTAGGATCGCTTGGTTTCTTCTTGGTCAGTGGAGAAATCTCGATCGGGTGATCCA
>ENA-OPWR01001981-OPWR01001981.1-human-gut-metagenome-genome-assembly--contig:-NODE-1981-length-14780-cov-1.768489_pt1 | contig 14780 bp, 15 predicted proteins | sample MGYA00241507_ERZ502006 | MGnify/ENA primary metagenome ERZ502006 (study PRJEB25962, sample SAMEA2043041) | human gut metagenome | biome: human gut; feature: human-associated habitat; material: faeces...
GAAATGAATATAATTATGATGAAATTTTTAATACAATATATTCAATTATTATAGAATATGATTATACAGATGTATTTACATTTATTGAAGGAATTATTAAATTTTTTGATATAACAGATAAGTCAACATATTATAGGTATAATTGCAAAAAAGAATTTATAGAGGCAATTTCAAATGTGTTTAAAGCTGAGAGTGTAAATTATAAAATTATCAGCGATAAAATAACTGACATAGTGGATGAAGAACAAATAAAATCTATAGAGAATACATTAAAAAATCCATATAAAGAAGTTTCGGGACATTATGCTAAAGCAATAGAACAATTATATAGTGTTAAAGATTTTGATAACTCTATTAAAGAATCTATATCTTCAGTAGAAGCAATGTGCCAAATATTAACTGAAAATAATAAAGCTACTTTTTATGATAATACATATACTGAATATTTCTTAAGATTTACTACTCCAGATTTATGTAATGAACATAGTGGAAGCGAAGTAAAATCTTCTAATACAAGTACTGAGAAGAAAGATGAAAATTCTACTGTACAAGGAATTAAAAATGACATCGATGCAGAGGAACCTGTAATGAATACAAATGTTGTTACGACAGAGGATAAACCAAGCGAAGATACAAATACCAATACTAACTCTAATAATAATTCTAATAGAAACACAAATACAAATACACATACTAATACAGACACTAATGAAAATACTAATATTAATTCAAACACAAACACCAATACAAATTTAAATGAAAATGCAAATAGCAATACAAATACGAATGCTAGCCATAACCAAAATACAAATACCAACACTAATACAGAAACCAATTCAGCTACAGAATAATTAAAAAGAGCACATAGAAATATGTGTTCTTTTTTTAGAAAAAAATTAAAAAAGTATTGCATAAAAACAAATGTTCTTATATAATCTAAATACGAACAAATATTCTGCAACTACTAAGGAGGTTATTTATGAAAGTAAAAAGAGGGATAGTTTTAATAATTTTTATTTTAATAATTATTTTTGCGAAGTCTAGTTATTCAAAACAAGAATCAACTTATATAACAAAATATGTTTCTAGTGGGGAGACATTATGGTCAATAGCCAAATATGAAGTAGAAAACAATGAATATTATCAAGACAAAGATATAAGATATGTAATAAATGATATTAAATATGTAAATAAGCTAAAAAATTCTAATTTATCAGTTGGAATGGAGATAAAAATTCCATCATATTAAATTTATAGTAAAGTTAGACAAAATTTACAATATTTACTTGAAAATATAATATTTGAATTATATAATTTTAAAAAGGATTTAGAAAGGAATTAATTATAACGTGGTTAAATCATATTTGTATATCCACATTCATAATTAAACATAATCAAATGAAAAGAATTTCAGTTAAAAATATTATAAAAAACATAAAAAAATTACCACCCAAATTTATTGTTTTGGTATTAATAATTATCATTTTATTATCTACAATAATTACTATAATTATTGTACAAGCTTCGAAACAAAAAGCTGTAATTTATACGGGTGATAATTTAAATGAAAATAAATATCCTCAATATAAAGAATTGTTAGATAAATTAAAAGAAGAACATCCAAATTGGACTTTTACATTATTTTATACGAAATTAAATTGGAGTTCAGTTATTAAAAATGAAGGTCATTCTAATACTAGAACGACTCCATTAAATTTGATACCAGCTTCTAAAACCTACTCTGGAGAGTGGCAATGTGAAGAAGATAATGGTAAAACTTATGATAATGGAAGTTGGGTGTGTGCTTCTACAAAAGCTATTGCATATAAGATGGATCCTAGAAACATGCTTAATTCAGCCGATATATTTCAGCTAAAGGAATTAAATTTTAACGAAGATGCTGTTACTAAAGAAGGAATAATGGATAAAACAGAAGATACTTTTTTAGAAGGAGAAAGTCTGGCAGAAGCAATTTTAGATGCTGGTAAAAAGAATGACATAGATCCATATTTTATTGTTTCTAGATTAATACAAGAACAAGGTAAAAATGGTACTAAATTATCACGAGGATATGAATATAATGGTCAAACAGTATATAACCCATTTAATATTGCTGCTTCTGGAAATTCACAAACAAGTATTATAAATAATGCAGCAGAATATGCCTATTCACATGAATGGTTTTCTTTAGAAAAAGCATTAATAGAAGGCGTAAATTTTATTAATATTAAGTATATGGATATAGGACAAGATACATTATATTTTCAAAAATTTGATGTAATAAAGGAAAATGAACTATATACAAATCAATATATGCAAAATTTATTAGCGCCAACATCAGAAAGTGATATTTTATTAGACCAGTATGAAAGTTCTAATACAGTAGATTCTAAATTGAATTTTATAATACCTTTATATGAAAATATGCCAAAGGAAATTTCAGAAAAGCCAAAAAAAGAATAAACAAAGGAGAAATAACAATGAGTTCAATAATTAGTCATGTATACATTTCAAATATACTAAAGGAAAAATATAAATTAGGAGACGAATTTTTATATGGTGCAATCTTACCAGATATACTACATAAGGCAATACCAGCTCAGAGGAGAGAAATGACACATTATTTACGCCATGGTATCTTATATGGTTCAGAAGGAGATTATCCAGATATAGAAAGATTTATAATTGAAAATACCGAAATTTTACCTAAAAGCCAAATGATGCAAGGATATTTAGCACATTTAATTGAAGATATGCTATGGTTTAGTATATATATACCTAGAATGACTATCGAAAAGGATAAAAAAACTATTATTTATAAAAAGGATAATTCTGTGCATACTGATGATGAATTTAGAAATGATATCTATTCTGATTATACAATTATGGATAGATATCTTTTAAAGAAAACCGACCTAAACATAGAAAAATTGCAAAAAGAATTTCTAGCAATATCAGATGACATAAATTTAAAAAGCACAATCAAAGAAAACTTTAAATTGTTCGATTTAAGAAATGAACATCTAATTTTAATTTCTTTGGATATGCTAGAAGAATATATAAGTGCGTCATTAGAAAAGGTTAGTTTAGTTTTAGACAAGATTTATAGATAATATTAATAATTTAGCAAAAAGAAGGCGATTTAGTTTTTAATATAATATATATAATTATTTTTCAAAAACCAAAAATTATACATGTTTTTAAATATGCATAATTTTTTATAACTTTAATTATTTTAATAATAATATCTATTATTATTGCTTCCATACATTCCTGTTGTTGAAATTGTAATAAATTTTATAGAATAGATATCACAATAAACTAAACTATCATTTTCAAATGAACGAAGCAAAATATAGCTTGCTCCAACATCTTCTAGTACACCAATTCTATCAACTAAATTATTTGTTCCAATTAAAAATTCAACACGCATCAATTTTCCTATTTGTTCACGTAAAAATGCCGGTGTATATATTGGATTTTTCAAGGTTTCTGGCCAATTATCTTGCTGGTTTGGATTTAGCAACTGTCTATTTTCTATTTCTTTATTTTCCATTTACCATTCCTCCATCGAGACTTCTAAGTGTTATTATATAGAGGTGTTGGCTTGTAAAAGCAATGGTCGCCTAACCTTGTATGCAGAGAACCTGAACCATTTGCTGGGAAAGTGCTTCCACACGTTGGTCTAAATGGGTTTAAGTACCACAAACAGTTATCTATCTCATTTAGCCTGTTACCTGATAATGCCCAATCTGCAATGTTATAATGCACATCTGTCGGAGTCATGTTATATATGTTTTGACTGTTATAGCTTCCACGTATAGTTTCTCTTGCACAGTCAAATTGTCCTTGTTGAAATAATATGTTTCTAATATTTCCCCCCTGCGAAATTCTTGCATATTCGCCGTTTGGAACATTTACTCTATTCATTATAACGCTTGCCACGGCTTTCATTCCATTATCGCCTTCACCGCCAGCTTCACATTGTATCATTCTTGCAATTAATTCTCTTTCCGAATACGCCATAAGTTTTACACCTCTTTTATATTATATGTGAATGTAAAGCTTATGTTCATTACTTTTCGCTTTTCTCTGTTAAAACTTCCGTTTCTTGCATTTGCTTTTTTTCAATTTTTTTCTCTCTAAATGTGCTTATCATAACAATTATCGCACTTATTATAATAAATAAATAGAAATTTGCTCCTCTTGTTAGAAGCATTGCACTGCTAATTATTGTCTCTGGAAATACGTTTCTAAATATTCCTAGAAATCCACCCTCGCTTACTCCAACAGCCCCAGGCGATGGAATTCCGGATACTGTAGCATATAGCACTGCTTGCAATGTTAATATTTCAAATATGTTGTATTCTGTTAATCCAAATGCTAAGTAAATCCAATATGGCACACTATAATATGCTATCATTTGTATGACGGTTGTTATCACAGTTTTTAACATTAATATTTTATGCTCTTTTATGTATTTTGCACTTGTTTGATATGATTCTAATTCTTTTTCTAGTTTTTCTTGCTTTTTTTCTACATTGGGAATTCTAAAGAATTTTAGTAATTTCACTGCAAACTTTATTAATCCCTCCGAAAGTTTCTTCGAGAAAATTGCAATTATCAATAACATTAAAGCACTTGAATTCAATATAATTCCAAGTATTAATAAATAAATTAATCCACTTTTTAGTACCTCAAAATGTATTACAGCACTTATAGTTCCTACTGTTATTGTAACTATTTGCAGACTGCAAAGTTGCATTAATAGTGCCAAAGTAGAATTTGCAACAGAAATATCATCTTTATGCATGTAATATATTTCCATTGGCTGTCCTCCACTTGCAGCAGGAGTTATTGCACTAAAGAAAAATCCAATTAGTGTGTATCTGATATTACTTATAAGCTTTGATTTTTCACCAAGTTCTTTCAAAATTCTCGTAATATTTACAGCTTCTCCTAAAATGTAAATGCTCATTGCAAGTACAGCAAATAGAATATATTGTTTTTTTACCTTAGCAGCAACACTAAATATTTGTGAAACATCTTGGTCTTTCAACACTAATGAAAATGTTAAAATTATAAGTAATATAAATATTGTCAGATTAACTAATATTTTTTTTATTTTGCTTTTCTTCTCTTTTTCCATGTTATCCTCATTTTCTATATTAAATTTATCATTCATTTGTGACTTTTAAGTGACTTTCGCCCAAAAAAGGGCGTCCCTATTGGGCGAAAATTGCTCTTACTTTTGGTAATAAATAATGACTGCCACCTTTTCCTTTTACGTTTTCTACCATGCTTACTACTAGTAATAAGCTCTCATCACTTTCTCCTACGTTGAATGCATTAAACCAGCCTATTTCTGTGCCTTCGGTATCGTCCTTTGATTGTTTTATTTCTGCTGTTCCTGTTTTTCCTGCTATTGTTTTTCCTTCAATTTTTGCTGAATGTGCTGTTCCACTCGGATTTTCTACAACTTGTATTAAGCCGTCTCTTACTTCGTTTGCAGCTTCTTTTGAAAATGCATTTTCCTTGTAGTATTTAGCCGTTTGTGAACTTGCATTCTCTTTATACTCCAAGTATGGCATTATCATGTTGCCTTCATTTACAAATGCTGAGTACATCATTGCCATATGTATTGGGTTTACTAAGACTTCTCCTTGACCATATCCGGAATTTGCAAGTTGTGTTTCGTTTGTAAAGCTTTCACTGTTTGAGTATGAAGACTTGCTTATTGTTTGTGGAAACTCTATTTGTTGTCCAAACCCTATATTTTTTAGTGAATTTATTAGATTTTTGCCTCCTATTTTTAAAGCAGCCTTAGCAAAATATATGTTATCTGAATGTATTAATGCATTTTTCAGATTTGCAGGTCCATTATACGTAGAAAGTGTTGTTATATAGAAATCTCCCCAAGAACTATCGTTCTGCCACTTTGTTCCGCTTCTTCCAAAGTCATCATCTGCTGAAAAAGCACCAGTAGTTAACCCTATTGCGCCAATTATCGGTTTAAACGATGACCCAGGAGCATATGTTGCCAAATATCTATTATATAATAAATTATCTGGGTTTTCCGTTAAATTCTTATAATCTGCCGTTGTCATTCCTAAGCTAAAATCATTAGAATCAAATGATGGGCAACTTGCAAGTGCAAGCACTTCTCCCGTCTTCGGGTTCATAACAACAACAGCACTCTTGTCATCTTTAAACTGTTCATATACAGTCTGTTGTAATTTACTATCTATTGTCAATTTCACATCTTGACCGTCTTTTTGTTCTTGTTTTGCAATAGATGTTTTCTTATTTCCATTTGCATCTTCTATGTAAATTTCTGAACCGTTTACTGCTCTTAAAGTACTCTCGTAAGCACGTTCTAATCCATATTTTCCAATTTTACTACTCGAAGTATACCCATCTTTTGCCTTTTCTTTCAGCTCTTCCGCATTTATTGGTTGGATGTAGCCCACTAATTGAGAGGTTGACACTCCCTGTGGATATATTCTCTCATCTGCATCAATTATTTTTATTCCCTTTATCTCTAGTAATTTATTCTTTAATTCCATTTCATTCTTTCCCACAGTCTTTAACGGAACAAAAGTATCAGCCTTGACATATGATGCCGAAAGCTCGCTATTTATACCATCTGAAGTCATATTTAAAAGTTCAGCAATTTTTGCAATATCTTCTTCCCTATTATCACTCATCTTTCCAGGAACAAGACCTATTTTTGAAGCAACTCCGTTTGTTGCCAAGTATTCTCCATTTCTATCTAAAATACTACCTCTCTTTGCTTCTATGGTCTTTATCCTTACCTTATCTTCGGTATTCAACTTTGGAAAAATCAAGTTAGACGTCCAATCTATTTTATATTCTTTTTCCTCGTTCAATTCAAGAGTTACAGTATTTGTAAAGTCAACATGTCCAGACATTGTATCCATACTATTTTTATATGTAACTTTTGCTAATTTATTTTCATTTTCTATACTCTGTATGTCAACACTAAAATTTTCAGCCTCTATGCCTTCATAAATATTTTTATTTCTCTTAATAAAATCTTCTTCCGAAATATTAGCTTTGCTTTTTGATGACAACAAAGAATACATATCTTCATACTTCTTATCATTAATATATGAAGCAAAAGTCTGCAATACGTCTTCCGGTTTATTTTTAGGTTTATTGTTAAAATATATCGTTATTCCTATTCCCACAAATATCGCTAATATTAGAATAATGCTTATTACAATAATTATAATCTTCTTATTTTTCATTGCTATTTTCTCCCAATCTCTATTTTCCATTACATTATATCATACAAAACTACGAATAGCATCAGTTATATAAAATTTTTCGAAAACCAAAAGACCAGATTAATTACAATCCAGTCTTTTGCTAGTTACAACTTATTAATATTTATAATTTTATATATTATCCTGTCTTATTGTTTCTATAATGTTCTGCTTGTTTATTTTATTTAGTGAATATTTCATTGTTAGTCCTACTATTATAAATACAAATATTACAGAAATTATTATTGCTTGCCATGGTACTATAAATCCAAAGTCTATCGAATTTGTAAATGATTTGAATATTGCATATGAGCCTAAAAGCCCTATTGGAATTCCTATTAGCAATGATTTTGCTCCATACATTATGCTCTCTAATTTTATCATTTTGTTAAATTCTTTGGTTGTCATTCCTATTGATTTTAGGTTTGCAAATTCTTTTGAACGTAGTATCATGTTTGTTGTTATTGTATTGAATATATTAGTTACACCAATTAGTGTGATTACTGCTATGAATCCATACAAGAATATTGATACGAGTATTATTATCCTTTTTTGTTGATCTGCATACTCAGCTAAATTTGTTATCATTATATCTTCAAAGTCTTCGCCTTCTTTTTTAAGGTCTGTTAGCTTGTTTTCTATTTCTGATGGTTTTTGTGCATCTATGCATAGGTTTCCACTATTTAATTCACTCTTATCTTTAGTAACTACTGGATAATCTTCAGATACAAACAAGTAGCCTCCCTCTGTATAACAACTTTCATATCCCATTGGTCTTTCTGTTGTAATTTTAGATATTTTTATTTGCTTTTGCTCATCATCCATAGTAACTTCCATTGATTCTCCAGCTTTAACATTAAAATAATGCTCAACCTTAGATTTTCCTTGCCCTAGATAATGCATCATGTCGTCTCCAAGTATTGCTATATTTGAATAATCTTTCTCGTTCATTCCAAGGCTTTTTACATATGACTTGAAGTAGTCATTGTTAACCATAACAATTGTCAAACCTAGAGTATTATATTCATATTTCCCAACATCTTCTGGGAAGTCTTCTTCATGTATCTGTTTTTTATTTTCTAATTCTTCTTTAGCAAAGTCTGTTCCATATTTGTTTACGTCTATCTCAGCACTAGTCTGGTATGAATAACTGTAGCTATTTATTCCACTCCAAGTTGCAACTTTCTCATACAAAGTTTCATTTCCACCATTTACGGCTATGTTATAGCTCAAATCTGTATAATATGAACCTGTCATCATCTGTCCATAAGTTAAAAATGATGAAAGTGCTATGAATATTGATATACTTACAACTAGCGACACTACTGTTGTTCTGTATTTTTTTCTATTTCTTTTTAAGTTTTTGCTTGCAATTACTCCGTCTATCCCAAATAATTTTTTCGTTAATTTTGATGTTTTTATTTTTCTTGTCTTTATCTTTATATCATCTGTTCCACGTATTGCTTCAATTGGTGGAATTTTAGATGCTTTTATTGCAGGAATTAAGCATGATAAAAATATTGTAATGCCAGAGATTACTACTGAAATTAAAATTGCCATTCCTGGTACATTATACACAAATTCTGTACCTTCCATCATGTCTCCAATTAATAAATTTACTATCCATAATAAAATTATTATTGCAACAATTCCTAATAAGATTCCAAGTGGAATTGCAATTATACCAATATATAATCCTTCTAGTAAAACACTTCTTTTTATTTGTTTTTTAGTTGCTCCAACAGATGCTAGCATTCCATATTGTTTTGTTTTTTCAGATACAGAAATACTAAAACTGTTTCTTATTACAAACACACTGCTTACGATTATTATTACTATAATAACACTTGCAATTCCATATAGAACTCCTAAAGTGCTCTCACTAAGAACTCCTTCGAACCTTAATAAATCTGCATTAACTTCTACTTCAATTTCATTCTTAGTTTCCGCTTCTATTGTGTTTTTTATTTGATTCTTTACATTTTCATATTCTTTTGGATTTTTTAGAGTTACATAGAAGTTGGCTGTTTGTGAGTTTTTTATTGTAGCATCAGCTGTCACTGATTTTTCATTTTCTTCTGCTGATAAAATTTCATTTGAAGCATTTGTATTTAATTTTGTGCCTATTGATGTTATTTTGTCTGTGCCATCTGCATTTTTCTCATCGTTTGAATATGTAACTGCCGTATAGCCTGGTGCTGTATATGGTTCTACACCCGTATTAGGTCTTTTCATTATTCCAACAACAGTGTATTCTTTTTTCTGTCCATCAACAATTTGCTCCTCATAATCTTCGTTGTCTCCGGCTTTTCCAGTCTCTTGATATATATATTCTTTTGATGAGCTTGCTAAATATGGATTTTTTTGATTAAGCTTACTGCCGTCCATTAGCTCTCTTGTTCCAACATGTAAAGTAATCTTATCTCCCATATTAATCTTAACTCTACCATTATCAATTAAATGTTGTGGAATAACAATCTCATTCTCATTTTGAGCCATTCGACCTTCTATCAATTTATATGCACCTTTTTCGAAAGCATTTTCATTCATAGCAACCACATAAATATATGGTTTATCCTCATTTTGAATACTCTCAAACTTACTGTATCCAAGCTCTTTTGTAGTATAATAACTATCAACCGCATTGTTCTGCGTAATATACTTTTGCTGTTCCTGTGGCACATTCGAAAACGAAATGTGATAATCTCCGTCAGAATTCTTAATAAGATTTACAAACGTCTGCTGTGCACTCGTGACCAATCCTGCAACCGCACAAACCAGCGCAGTAGAAAGCATAATTCCAATAATAGTAACAACAGTACGTTTCTTATTAAGCAATAAATTTTTCTTAGTCAATTTATTTAAAACATTCATTATATATTCTCCATCTTTTCGCCCAATAGGGACGCCCTTTTGGGGGCGAAATTAACTTTTCGTTTCCCAACAGCTTCCTTTACTGGACAAAATTTATATTATTTTTTCTTCTTCACCCAAGAAAGTGCGTCCCTATTGGGCGAAATTTTTCTCATCCTTTATTATCTTTCCATCTTCTATTGTTATAACTCTCTCTGCTTCTTTTGCTATTTCTAAGTCGTGAGTAATTATTACAACAGTCTGGTTAAACTTTTTGTTTGACAATTTTAATAATGATATTATTTCATCACTCGCCTTTGAATCTAAGTTTCCTGTTGGCTCATCTGCAAGCATTAATGCTGGATTATTTATCATTGCTCTTCCTATTGATACACGTTGTTGTTGTCCTCCAGATAATTGGTTTGGCAGATGCTTCTCTCTTTTTTCTAATCCTAATGTTTTTATTAGCTCATCTAATCTTTTCTCATCAACTTTTTGTCCGTCTAAGTCACATGGCAATGTTATATTTTCTCTTACATTTAATATTGGTATTAAATTGTAAAATTGATAAATTAAACCAATTTGCCTCCTTCTAAATATAGCCAGATTATCATCATTTAAGGAATAAATGTCTTTTCCATCTATGAACACTTTGCCTGAAGTTGGTCTATCCACTCCTCCTAACAAATGTAGTAACGTAGATTTTCCGCTTCCACTAGCTCCAACAATCGCAACAAATTCTCCTTTATCTATCGAAAACGAAATGTGGTCAACTGCATTAACCTGATTTTCACCTTTTCCATATGTCTTAACCAAATCTTCAACTCTTAAAATTTCCATTATATTTTCCTTTCCTTTCTTTTCAAATTTTCTTTTACTGGAATTATAATACATCATCAAAGTGACAAATAAATGACATTTGTAAATTTCTATTTCATTCATTAAAGAAAATTTTTTTCATATAAGTCACACAGATTTAATATTGATAGACTCAATCGAAATTCGTATACTAGAATTAGATATTATTAAAAATACATACTATAAGAATAAGCATGATAAAAAGGCTCAGTAGATGTCATTTTTAGATGACCCTAATTTTAAGAATGTATGACTCAAGGACAACATAAAAAATCTATTGAAATAAAAATGAGCGAATTTCTTCACTCATTTTTTTGTAGAACTTTTTTACATTCTGTTTATTATTTCAACATATTAATTTTTTACTTGCTTAAAAATTGCATCCATTTTTAGTGTTTTTGTCCATTCATTTTGTAACAAACTGCCCAAATTGTCGTTTGTAATTTCTTCTATCCATGTTGTTTGTGCAAATTTTATGAATTCTTCTTTATCACTTAATTCTCCAATATATTCGCTCGGAATTTGTGATACAACTCCTCCCAATGATAATTTTTGAAATACGCTTTCAAATGCTAGTTTTTCTTTATAGTCTATTTTTTCATCTTCACTCGCATGGTACGAACTTGTATATTTTTCTTTGTCTGTTACATTTTTTATTACTCCAAATCTTTCTTTATCTATTCTAGCAAATCTGTAGCATAAGCTTTCTGCTGGTGTTCCATATAATGCAAATCCAAGACCTGTTTCCTTTTTCCATTTTGTAACTGCATCTTTTAATTTTCTCATATTATTCACTCCTTTCTTTAAAACAACACTTGTTGTTTTCATCTAAATATAGTATAATATCTTCAGAAATAAAAAACAATCATCAACTTTCAACATTTGTTGGAATAATGATTATTGTTAAAGTAAGGAGATTTTATTTATGAATACCCCCAACAATAAAAGAAAAAGAGATTCGCAAGAAAAAATAGAAAAGACTTTCCTGAAACTAATTCAAAAGAAAAATATAACTGAAATATCTGTATCTATGATTTGTGAAATAGCAAAATTAAATCGTTCTACTTTTTATGCAAATTATATTGATGTTTATGATTTAGTAGAAAAAGTTAAAAACAGAATGGCAGATGAATTTGCAGAACTTCAAATTTCTAATAACTCAGGGCAAAATCCTACTGGCTATCCTAATATGTTCAAACATATTAAAGAAAATCAAATATTTTACAAAACTTATTTTAAATTAGAAGATATTTCTATTAGTCCTATCACACAATATAATATAGAAATGGCAAAAACATTTTATAATAATGAACATATTGATTATCATATAGAATTTTTTAGGGCAGGTCTAAATGCTATCATAAAAAAATGGTTAAATAATAATTGCAAAGAAACACCAGAAGAAATGGTTAAAATTATTACAAGTGAATATGAAAAAAAGAATTGATTTTAAAGTCAATTCTTATTTTTTATCTGCTCTACAACTTACTATTTTTCTAACTAATTACTAAATTGTAATTTTTTGTTTATATCCATATAATCATTATTAGTAATATAATACCCATACCTAGAAAACCATATCCCATAATTCTGCTCATTCTTCTAAATGATTTTTCAGTTTTAGGAGTCGGATGAAAAAGTTTCTTTCCCGTTTCATAACTCATTTTAGGCATATAGTTTCCAATAATAGTGAATAATATTCCTAATATCAAACATACACTTTTTCCAACATAAACATCACTACCTAATGGAACTTCTATCATAATAATATATACTAATACTGTAACAATTGGAATAAACCATTCCATTATTTTTACAATTTTAGGTTTTTCGCTATTTTTCAATTTATTCACTTTTGATGTAAATATTAGACATATTGCTTGAATAATAGCCATAATAATTGGTATTCCAAATAATGCAAAATTCTTTGGTGCATAATTATCTGGTACATCATTTATCGTAAAATGAATTGGCATTTGTTCTGGTAATCTATTATAAAAAGCAATACCTAATACCATTGGTAATAAACATATAATTACACTTAAAATTAATGTTTTTTTATTTTTCTTTTCCATTCTTATTTCCTCCCAACTTATAAATCCAAACTAAAACATCTTCAAATACAGAACTATTCAACTCATAAAATATAAAGTTCTTTTGCTTTGTTTCAGTTATTAAATTTGCTTTTTTTAAATTTGATAAATGATATGATACGGTTGCTCCTGTTAAATTAAAACTACTTGATATTTCTCCTGCTGTTTTTCGACCATCTTTTAATAGTTCTAATATCTCTCTCCTTACAGGATCACTAATCGCTTTTAATGTTTCAGACATTCCCAAATTAATCACCTCACTTATAGTATTTCGATATATATCTAAATAGATTATAATATTTTTCAATTTGAATGTCAATATCTATTTAGATTTTTTTCTAAATAGCTAAATAAAATATAGATTAGTTATATTTCAAACTAATCTAAATGATAACTTACTATTTATCTAACTAATTACTAAATTGTAATTTCTCGAGATGATTTATATAACATCACTTAGTTTTAAATCTTTAGTTCCTATATATACATCTCTATTTCCATCTACAGTATGACATTTTATTATTGTATAATTCTCATAGTGATATTCCATACTTCCACCATCTTTATACATATCTGCTTTTATTTTTCCATCTTTTTCATCTTTATTTGCTTTTGATATAATTTCTTCCATTGTTATTTTATTTTCTGATAGAGCCTCTTTTAAAGAATATTCTTTACCATCAATTCTAATATTTACACTTCCATCATACGCATATATAGTGTAATCATATTTGTTTGTTTCTGATTTATCTAATATAGCATAAACTTTATTATAGCTGTCGATTGGTTGCCTATTTTTGAAAAGTATTTCAAAGTTTTCAGCTGATTTTAATTCAATTTTTGTTGCTTTAACTTGTGCTGGGTATGTTTCCATTATCTCACCATTATATGTTATCTTTACATTTGTCCCTACTTCATAAAGTGCATCATTGTACTCTCCTAAACTTATACTAATTTTATCTGTTGATTTTCTTTCTTCTTCATCTTCATTTGGCTCTACTATAATATAACTAGCAGTTGCTTCAACTACTCTCCCATAAAAGAATTGTTCTTCTTGACTTTGTTCATTATCCATTTTGTTAAAAATAATATTATTGATTGTCTCTAAATCTTCTGTTGAAATTATCGCTTGTTTGTTTCCTTTTTGTATTTCTTTACAAGATTCTTTAATATAATAAACATCATTATTTAATATTATTTTGTGAGTATTTGTTCCGTTACATATTTCATTGTTATATTTTGAATTTACTAATATGTTTTCAATAGTTCCTATATCTTTTATATCAGTTATAGTAATTGTTTTTCCTTCATATTCAATTTCAACAGTATCGGATTCAGGCAATTCATATTTCATAAACCAACTACCCATTTTTGTACCAATATTATTTTCATAAGGTTCATTTGGCGATACTCCAACATATCTAATAACTTTATAACCTAATCCCCAATATGTCACTTTACTGCCATCATTATTAACTATTTTGATACAATACTTTGGTTCATGTCCTGTTGTTACTCTACCACTATCTGCATAATTTGTAATAATTCCTGCAACTATAAGTATAATTAAAATTATTCCTATACCAATACATATTTTCTTTTTCATAAGATACATCTCCTCATAATAAATTTTAATCTCAACGACAACTTACTATTTGTGTTTATCCTTATAGCAAACTACTAAATT
>ENA-OPWR01001998-OPWR01001998.1-human-gut-metagenome-genome-assembly--contig:-NODE-1998-length-14679-cov-3.133753_pt1 | contig 14679 bp, 10 predicted proteins | sample MGYA00241507_ERZ502006 | MGnify/ENA primary metagenome ERZ502006 (study PRJEB25962, sample SAMEA2043041) | human gut metagenome | biome: human gut; feature: human-associated habitat; material: faeces...
GCGGCCACGGCGGCGGCCCGGTTCACGGCAGCCAGCGAATCCTGCGTGGCCTGCCATGCGGCCATCTCCTGTTCGTATTTCTTCTGTTCCTTCGTGTTCAGGTACGCGAAGCCCAGAAAGAGCACTGCGACAACCGCAATGCCGATAATCGATTTCTTATCCATTTAGAACGTTCATGCGTCTTCCCGCCGGGCGGGAAGATGGGGTTGTTTACTTATTCTGCTTCTGCTCCTTTTCGGCGTAGTCGAGTGCCGCGCGGACGAACGACACGAACAGCGGCGAGGGGCTGAGCATCGTACTCTTGTATTCGGGGTGGTACTGCGTGCCGATGAACCACGGGTGGTTCTCCAGCTCGATGACCTCCACCAGGTTCGTATCGGGATTGACACCTACGGCCTTCATGCCGGCGGCCTCGAACTGGGCGAGGTAGTCGTTGTTGAACTCGTAGCGGTGGCGGTGGCGCTCCGAGATGTGGAGTTTGCCGTAGGCCTCGGCGGCTTTCGAACCCTTGTGCAGCACGCAGGGATAGGCGCCCAGACGCATCGTTCCGCCCTTGGCCGTGATGCCCTTCTGCTCCTCCATGAGGTCGATCACCGGATGAGCCGTCTGCTCCATCTCGCTCGAGTTGGCATCGGCAAGACCCAGGACGTGGCGCGCGAACTCGATCACGGCGCACTGCATGCCCAGGCAGATGCCGAAGAACGGGATTCCGTTCTCACGGGCGAAGCGCACGGCCTCGATCTTGCCCTCGATGCCGCGGTTGCCGAAGCCCGGAGCCACGAGGATACCCGCCATGCGGCCCAGCTGCGCGGCGACGTTCGAGGCATCGATCCGCTCGGAGTTCACGTAGCTCAGCTTCACCTTGCAGTCGTTCACCGCACCGGCGTGCACGAACGACTCGCAGATCGACTTGTAGGCGTCGGGCAACTCGGTGTACTTGCCCACCAGCGCAATCTCGATCGTCTTCGACGGATGCTTGATCTTCTCGACCATGGCGGTCCAGGCGGCCATGTCGGGCTCCTTGTCGGCCGGCAGGTCCAGCTTGTCGAGCACCACCTCGTCGAGGTGCTGTTCGTGCATCTTCATCGGGACCTCATAGATCGTCGGCACGTCGATCGACTCCATCACGGCGTTGGCATCGACGTTGCAGAACAGGGCCACCTTGCGGCGCAGGTTCAACGGCAGCGGATGCTCCGTGCGCAGGACGAGGATGTCGGGCTGGAGGCCGTTCTCGAGCAGCGCCTTGACCGAGTGCTGCGTCGGCTTGGTCTTCAGCTCGCCCGAAGCCGACATGTAGGGGATGAGCGTCAGGTGTACGAGCGCCGTGTTCCTGTAGCCGAGCGAGTAGCGCAGCTGACGCACCGACTCGATGAACGGCAGCGACTCGATGTCGCCCACCGTACCGCCGATCTCGGTGATGATGATGTCGTACTGCTTGGTCTGGCCCAGCAGCTGGATGCGGCGCTTGATCTCGTCCGTAATGTGGGGAATGACCTGCACGGTCTTGCCCAGGTACTCGCCCTTGCGCTCCTTCTCGATGACGCTCTTGTAGATCTTGCCCGTGGTCACGTTGTTGGCCTTCGATGTCGGGTGGTTCGTGAAGCGCTCGTAGTGGCCCAGGTCGAGGTCCGTCTCGGCGCCGTCCTCCGTCACGTAGCACTCGCCGTGCTCGTAGGGGTTCAACGTGCCGGGATCGACGTTGATGTAGGGATCGAGTTTCTGGATGGTCACCGAATAGCCGCGGGCCTGCAGCAGGCGGGCGATCGACGCCGAAATAATACCCTTGCCGAGCGACGACGCCACGCCGCCCGTCACGAATATGTACTTGGGTTTGGAGAGTTTCATTATGTTTTGTTTAAAGTCGTAAAATCCTTGGTTTTCGTCCGGCGCGGCACTCCTTCCGGGACGCTCCGCCGTCGGGGTTCGGCCCGCTGCCGGACGCACCCGCAGCGGGAGCGGCACCCCTACTCCTTCTGCGGCTCGCCGCCCTCCTCCTGGGCCTGCCGGTCGATGAGCTTCACCTTCTCGATGGCGGCAGCCATCTCCCCGCGGGCCCGGTCGATCTTGGCACGCACGTCGGCCACGAGCGCCTCGGCGTTCTTCGACTTGGCGAAGAAGCCGATGTTGTTCTCCAGCAGGGCGATCTCCTGTTCGAGCTGACGCACCTTGTTGTAGAGGCGCTCACGCTCCGAACGCAGCCGCCGGTCGCCCGACGCCTTGAGCGTGGAGACCTTCTCGCGGAAGCGGTCCATCGAGCGGTCGCGCTCCGAACCGCGCAGCACGGAGAAGAGCGCATCGACGGCGGCCTTGTAGCGCTTCTGCACGGCGTCCTTCTGCTTGATGGGCACGAAGCCGATCTCGCCCCAGCGGCGCTGGAAGTCGCGGATTACCTCGTAACCGCCCGCCTTCACGTCGGCTGCCTCCATCTCGTCGAGCAGGGCCAGCTTGCGGCGCAGGTTCTCCTCGTGCTCGCCGTCCACACTGGCGAAGTGGGCGCTCTTGCGCTCGAAGAACTTGTCGCAGGCCGCACGGAAACGCTTCCACACGGCATCCGAATGGCGGCGCGCCACGGCCCCGATCTGCTTCCAGCGGGCCTGCAGGGCGATCAGTTCGTCGGTGGCCTTCTTCCACTCCTCGCTTCCGGAGAGCGACTCGGCCGCCTCGCACAGTTCGAGCTTCAGCTGCAGGTTGTGCTCCATCTCGGCCTTCACACCGGCATAGAACTGCCGCTTGGCCTCGAAGAAGCGGTCGCAGGCCGTGCGGAAACGCTCGTAGATGCGGTTGTTGTCCTTCTTCGGGGCGAAACCGATCGTCTTCCACGTTTTCTGGATCTCGAGCAGACGGTCGCTGGCCCGGTTCCACTCCTTGCGCGTGGTGAGGGGCTGGGCGGCCAGCTCCTCGGTGGCCACGCACAGTTCGGTCTTCAGCCCGAGGTTCTTCACCTGTTCGGCCTTCAGTGCCTCGAAGTGCTCCTGGTGCTGCTTGTTGATGCGGCTCGACGCGGCCTTGAAGCGCTCCCAGAGCGCCTCCTTGTATTCGTTGGCGACGGGGCCCGTCTCGCGCCACTCGTCGTGGAGTTTCTGCAGCTTGTGGAATGCCTCGACAATCGAAGGCTCGAGCAGCAGGGCTTCGGCCTGCTCGCAGAGGGCCACCTTCTGCTCGTAGTTCTTCTTCAGATCGAGATCGCGCAGCTCCTTGTTGATCTTGATGAAGTTGTAGAAGTTCTCGACATGCAGGTTGTAGGTCTCCCACAGGTCCTTGACCTGCTGCTGGGGCACGATGCCCGTCTCCTTCCAGCGCTGCTGGAGTTCGCGGAACTTCGTGAACGTATGGTTGAGCGTCTCGTCCGAATTGACCAGTTCCTTGAGCTCCTCGATGATCTCGAGCTTGATCTTGAGGTTACGCTCCTTCTCGGCCTCGAGGTTGGCGATGAACTCGTCGCGACGGCGGCGGTATTCACGGAACAGCTCCTTGAGCTGCGTCTCGACGCCATCGACGGCCGGCGTGAAATCCTCCTCGGCACCCCCCTCCTCGACGAAGCGGCGGCGGGCAGCCTCGACCTCGGCGCGGCGCAGACGGTAGAAGGCGATCTTCAGCGCCTCGACATCGCGGCGGATCGACTGCACGGGCTGCTCCTCGAGCATCCGGGCAAACAGCCCCACCAGCTCCTCCTTGCTCTTTCCGGCGAAACGGTCTTCGGAAGACTCCTCGCCGGCGGCACGCTCGGCGGCGTCCTCCTCGGCGGTTGCCTCGTCCAGTTCGAGTCCGGCGCTCCGCGCGGCCAGGGCGGCATCCTCGTCCGAGAAATCGACCTCTACATTGGCCGGAGCCTCGTCCTCATCGGCTTCCGTCTCCACAGGCTCCGCCACGGGTTTGATCCGGGCACGTTTGGGACGCGGCTGCGCCGGGTCGGCCTGGGTCTCCGCAGGTGCGGACAGTTCGGGTTGTACGGCATCAGCAGCCGTTTCGGGAGCAGCTTGCACATCCTCAGCCACGGGGCTGACTTGCTCCTCGGGAGCAGGAAGGTTCGGTTTTTCAGTAGCCATTTGAGTACGCGTTTTTAACCCGTGCGAACACGAGAGTACATAAATCTCGCAAATATACTTATTTTTCCCCGTCCGCCGAAGGTTTTCGCCGGAAAATTCGTATCTTCGCACAAGATAACAAACCGCCTCCCGCATCGGCCGGGAAGTACGAACCGAAACCATGAACCACCGCATCCTGCTGGTCGATGACGAGATCGACATCCTCGAATTCGTGCGCTACAACCTCGTGCGCGAAGGCTACGAGGTCTACACGGCACAGAACGGGGCCGAAGCGCTCGAAACGGCCGCCCGCTGCCGCCCGCACCTCATCCTGCTCGACATGATGATGCCCGTAATGGACGGCGTGGAGACCTGCCGGGCCATACGCCGCGACCCGGCGCTGCGCGACACGATGGTCGTCTTCCTCTCGGCCCTGGGCGAGGAGGAGCAGCAACTCGCGGGATTCGACGTCGGAGCCGACGACTACCTGACCAAACCGATCCGCATGAAACTGCTGATCAGCCGCATACAGGCCATCCTGAAGCGAGTGGACGCTTCGCCCGCCACCCCCGGCGCCGAAGCCCGCAAGGAGGGCATCACGGTGGATCGGGAGCGCTACACCGTGATCCGCAACGGCGAGGAGATCACCCTTCCGCGCAAGGAGTTCGCACTGCTCGACCTGCTCTGTTCGTCGCCCGGGAAACTCGTCACGCGCGAGGAGATTTACGCGAAGATCTGGGGCAGCGACGTGGTGGTCGGCGACCGAACGATCGACGTGCACATCCGCAAGCTGCGCCAGAAGATCGGCGACGAACGCATCGTCACGGTCAAGGGCATGGGGTACAAATACGAGCCCTGATCCCGCCGACAGGGCACCCGCCCTTCCTGCCATGCCGGGATGCCGGACGGGCAGCCCCGCCGCTACGCCCCGATCCGGTCCGCAGGAGTTGCGGTCGGGCCGAAGCGGGAGAAGGCCGCACCGGGAGAAAACGGTCCGCATTCCGGCCCGGAATCAAGCGCTCCGCTTCCCGACCGAAAAACGGCGTCACCCCCCGGAACCGCATTCAAACCGTTTTGGGAACCTCTTTCGTCCCGTCCGCACACCGGGTTTGCGGACCAAACGGACACATCCCCGACGGAATCCGACAAAAAACAGAGAAAAAACCGGCGCACGCATAACGATCCGCAAGTATTTTTTCCTTAAATTTGCATATTCGTAAAAATACACATATATTTACTTATGATTCGTGAAATCATCACCGTCGGACTCGGCGGCGCGGCCGGGAGCATCGTCCGCTACCTGGTCTCCTACGGCCTGCTGGCCGGGCATACGCTGCTGGGATTCCCCGCCGGAACGTTCACGGTCAATGCCGCGGGATCGCTGGTCATCGGTTTTTTGCTCGCGCTCGCACCTTCGGCATCGGCATCGCAATTGCTCGTCGTGGGGTTCTGCGGAGGGTTCACCACCTTCTCGACCTTCTCGGCCGATGCCGTGCGGCTGCTCCGCGCCGGCGACTACGGACCGGCGGCCGCCTACGTGGCCCTGAGCGTGGCGGTATGCATCGCCTTCGCCGCGCTGGGCATGTGGATCGGCGCACAACTGAAAAACTGAAAACTCAAAAAATAGAACACTATGGTAATTTTGGTATTGAACTGCGGCTCGTCCTCGATCAAGTATCAGGTCATCGACATGGAGGCCGCATCGAGCAAACTGCTCGCTAAAGGCATTGTCGAGCGCATCGGCCTTCCCGAGGGCGACCTCGTGCACAAACCCGTCGGCAAGGAGCCGTTCGAACTCCGCCAGCCGATTCCCGACCACACGACCGGCATCCGCCTGGTGCTCGACGCCCTGACGGACCCGCAGCACGGCGTCATCCGCTCGCTCGACGAGGTGAAGGCCGTCGGCCACCGCGTGGCACACGGCGGCGAATACTTCCCCGAGAGCTGCCTGGTCACCGAGGAGGTCAAGGAGAAGATCCGCTCGCTGTTCGAAATCGCCCCGCTGCACAACCCCGCCAACCTCGAGGGTGTGCTCTCGATCGAGAAGGTGCTTCCGGGCGTACCCCAGGTGACGGTCTTCGACACGTCGTTCCACCAGACCATCCCGGCCGTGAACTACATGTACGCCCTGCCGCACGCCTACTACGACAAATACCGCGTGCGCAAGTACGGTTTCCACGGCACGAGCCACCGCTACGTCGCCCGCATCGGCGCCGAACTGGCCGGCCTCGACTTCGAGAACTCGAAGATCATCACCTGCCACATCGGCAACGGCGCCTCGGTGACGGCCGTCCTCAACGGCAAGTCGTTCGACACGTCGATGGGCTTCTCGCCCCTGGACGGTCTGGTCATGGGCACGCGCTGCGGCTCGGTGGATGCCAGCGCCGTCACCTACATCGGTGAAAAGGAGGGCATGACCTATGCCGAGCTGAACGAGATGATGAACAAGCGCTCGGGCGTGCTGGGCCTCACGGGGCTGTCGAGCGACATGCGCGACATCGACCGCGCCTACGACGAGGGCAACCCCGAGGCCATCCTGGCCCGCGACATGCACTACCGCCGCATCAAGAAGTTCGTCGGCGAATATGCGGCCGAGATGGGCGGCGTCGATCTGATCGTCTTCACGGGCGGCGTGGGCGAGAACTCGTCCGAGATGCGCGAATCGGTCTGCGAAGGGCTCGAATTCATGGGCGTACACTTCGACAAGGCCGCCAACCAGGGAGCGCGCGGCGTGAACAAGATGCTCTCGACCCCCGACTCGAAGGTCAAGGTGGCCATGATCGCCACCAACGAAGAGCTGGTCATCGCAACCGATACGTACAACCTCGTAAAATAAACACACAACCATGATTCAACATCTTACAGAAATCGTCGAAGAGGCGAGAAAAAGAGGCAGGAAACGCCTGGCCGTAGCCTACGGACAGGATTCGCACACGCTGGAAGCGGTCTACGAGGCCTACAAGGAGGGTCTCGTGGAGCCGACGCTCTACGGCGACAAGAAGGTGATCGAGGAGGTCTGCCAGACGAGCGGGCTCGATCTGAAGGCATTCAACATCGTCGATGAGTCGAACGACGTGAAGTGCGTGCAGCAGGCCGTTGCCGCCGTCGTTGCGGGCAACGCCGACGTGCTGATGAAGGGTCTGGTCTCGACCGACAAGTACATGCGCGGCATCCTCAACAAGGAGGCCGGACTCTTCCCGCCGAAGGGCGTGCTGAGCCACGTGTCGATCGTCGAGATGCCCTGCTACCACAAGCTGCTTGTCATTTCGGACGTGGCGGTGATCCCCCTGCCCGACTTCAAGCAGAAGACCGTACAGATCGGCTACCTCGCCCGCACGGCCAACCTGCTGGGCATCACTACGCCGAAGATCGCCTGCATCGCCCCGTCGGAGCAGCTGCTCCCGAACGTCATCTCCTCGACCGAGGGCGCGCTGCTGGCCAAGATGGCCGACCGCGGACAGCTGGGCAACGTGATCGTGGACGGTCCGCTGTCGCTCGACGTGGCCCTCTACAAGGAGGTCGCCGAGCACAAGAAGGTGAAGGGTTCGTCGGTTGCGGGCGATCCGGACTGCCTGCTCTTCCCGAACCTCGAGTCGGCAAACGTCTTCTTCAAGTCGGTATCGCACCTGTGCGGCGGCGAGCTCGCAGCCATGGTCATGGGTACGAAGGTTCCGTGCGTGCTCACCTCGCGCGGCGACACGAGCAAGACGAAACTCTTCTCGATCGCGCTGGCTTGCCTCGCGGCGAAATAGCTCTTCCGGGCCGGCCGGACCCGCACCTTCCGGCCACCTTCAAACTCCTCAACCTAAAACAACCTACAACGAACCGAGAAATTTATGGGATACAAAGTATTGGCAATAAATCCCGGCTCTACTTCCACAAAGGTCGCCCTCTATGACGAGGAGCGGCCTTTGTTGGATCTGACCCTGCGTCACACGACCGAAGAACTCACCCGATTCACCGACATCATCGACCAGCTCGACTGGAGACGCGGTCTGATCCTCTCCGCCCTGCGCGAAAAATCGTTCGACATCAAGGAGCTTTCGGCGGTCATCGGCCGCGGAGGACTCATCCGCCCGATCCCGGCCGGCGTCTACGAGGTCAATTCTCGGATGCGCTACGACCTGCGGAACGCCCAGATGAAGCACGCCTGCAACCTCGGCGGCCTGCTGGCCGCACAGATCGCCCACATGGCCGGTGTCAAGGCCTACATCGCCGACCCGCCCGTGGTGGACGAGATGGACGACGTGGCCCGCATCACGGGCATGCCGATGTGCCCGCGCAAGTCGGTTTTCCATGCCCTCAACCAGAAGGCCACGGCCCGCCTGCACTGCGAGCGCACGGGCCTCGTCTACGAAGAGTCGAACCTGATCGTGGCCCACATGGGCGGCGGCATCTCGGTCGGCGCACACCGTCAGGGAAAGATCGTCGATGTGAACAACGCCTTGGACGGCGACGGGCCCTTCGCTCCGGACCGCGCGGGCAGCATCCCCTCGAGCGAACTCATCAAGGTCTGCTTCTCGGGACAGTACACCCGCGAGGAGCTGCTCAAATACATCTCAAGCAAGGGCGGCATGGTCGCCTACCTGGGAACGAACTCCGTCATGCAGGTGATGGAGCGCATCGAGCAGGGAGACCAGCGGGCCAAGAAGGTGCTCGACGCCCTGTGCTACAACGTATCAAAGCAGATCGGAGCCATGGCCGCAGCCCTTGCCGGGCGCGTGGACGGCATCATCCTCACGGGCGGCATCGCCTACAACGAGCCGGTCGTGAACTACATCCGCGAGCACTGCGCCTTCATCGCCCCGGTCACGGTCTACCCCGGCGAGAACGAGCTGGAGTCTCTGGTGGCCAACGCGCTGGTCGTGCTGCGCGGCACGATCGAGCCGAAGGTCTACAAGTAACAGCAGAGAAAGCGGGCGGCCCTACAGCCGCCATACGGAAACAGGTCGTCCGTCAGCGGGCGGCCTGTTTTTTCATGAGGTCGCACAACAGCCCGAAGGCCTCGAGGCGGAAGAGCACGGAAAGCCCCACATAGACCGCCGCGCCGACCAGGAGCTGGGCCGCAAGACGGAGGAGCAGGTGTCCCGGGACCGCACAGGCCGTCAGACGCACGAGCAGGTACATCGTCCCCGAGACCAGTGCGACGGGGAGCAGCGTCCGCAGGAAACGGCGGGTCGTGAAGCGCGTGAAGCGGCGCGTGGCAAGGAAGTTCACGGCCATCTCGCCGAAGGCGATCACGACAAGCCCCCAGACCACGGCCATGACGCTGTGGGGGATCGTCACAGCAAAGACCACGGTCATGAGCAGTTTCTTGACCACCTCGAGCCGCACGATCAGCGGCCCGCGGCTCATGACCTTCAGCACGTTGTAGCAGATCATGCCGACGGGATAGAAGAGCCCGGCCAGGCAGACCACCTCGAAATAGGGCACCGTAGGCATCCACTTCTCGCTCAGCAACAGCGCAAACAGGTCGTGCGCCACGGCCGACAGTCCGAGCATCGCGGGGAACATCACGTAGGCGGTGATCAGCACCACCTGCCGATAGCTCTCGGCGAACTTCGGGGCATCGCCCCGCACCTCGGAGAGGGCCGGGAAGGTCACGCTCTGCACGGACTGCTGACAAAATGCGAATACAAAGGAACATCGGGAACCAACGTGGTACGTGACTTTGTAGAACTTCCTTCTCAAATCAACGAACATTGGGCGACTGAACCCGAAGTGCTGAAAATGTATGCCAAACATTATCAGACAGGAGAAGTGATACCCGACGAAATCATCGAGAAGATACTGCAACAGAAAACTTTCAACCAGGGCTTCATGACCACCGAATTACTGGCTGCCGCCATCCTCGACATGAACCTGCACACGATGACAGATGTAAAGAATCTGGATATGCTTGCATTCGAAAAAGAAGCGATGGACAAGCTTAACTTGATTCCCGAAATAGCACCGCGTTATCGCGTGACTTACTTTAATCATATCATTGGCGGATACGCTGCCGGATACTATAGTTACCTATGGGCCAACGTATTGGACAATGATGCTTTCGAAGCTTTCAAAGAACATGGTATTTTTGATAAAAACACCGCCGACCTGTTCCGCCATAACGTATTGGAGAAGGGAGACAGCGAAGACCCGATGGTGCTTTATAAGAATTTCCGTGGAGCGGAACCAAGTATCAGAATTTGGTAGAAGAATATACCGAAGTGGTGAAACTCATGCGTGGGGTGACCGCCTTGAATGACGAACAAACCAATCAGGTGCGCGATGAAGTATGGCGTTCCTACGTAAACAATAAACTGATCGAAAAAGAAGCAAAAGCACTGGGACTGACTGTTTCTGCTGCTGAAATCCAGGACATCCTGAAAGCAGGCGTTCATCCTTTGTTGAGACAAACTCCTTTCCAGAATCCGCAAACAGGAAACTTCGACAAGGATATGTTGAACAAGTTCCTCGTGGAATATGCCAAGATGAGCGAATCACAAATGCCGGCACAGTATGCTGAACAATACAATAACATGTATAAATACTGGTCTTTTATTCAGAAAACACTGATCGAGAGCCGTCTGGCAGAAAAGTATCAGGCATTGGTGTCTAAAGCTCTTCTTTCCAATCCGGTGGAAGCACAGGACGCTTTCGATGCAAGAGTGAACCAGTACAACGTGTTGATGGCTGGTATTCCTTACTCTTCTGTAGTGGACTCTACAATCGTAGTGAAAGAATCGGAACTGAAAGACTTGTATAACAAGAAGAAAGAACAATTCAAGCAATATCAGGAAACTCGTGACATCAAGTACATTGATGTACAAGTGACTGCAAGTGCTGAAGACAGAGCTGCTATCCAGAAAGAAGTGGACGAAGCTACTGAACAGTTGGCTACTACTACGGAAGATTATACTTCTTTCATCCGCTCGACTGGCTCGGAAGCTCCTTATGTAGACTTGTTCTATAACAAAACAGCTTTCCCGTCAGATGTAGTTGCCCGTTTGGACTCTGCTTCGGTAGGTACTATTTATGGTCCTTACTATAACGGTGCCGACAATACAATCAACTCTTTCAAAATTGTAGCTAAAGCTGCTGCTGCCGACTCTGTCGAATTCCGTCAGATTCAGGTATACGCAGAAGATGCTGTGAAGACAAAGACATTGGCTGACAGTATCTACAACGCGATCAAGGGTGGTGCTAACTTTGCTGATCTGGCAAAGAAATATGGTCAGACTGGTGATGCAAACTGGCTAACTTCTGCACAGTACGAAGGTGCACAGATAGACGGTGATAACCTGAAATTCATCTCTGCTATCAACAATACAGGTGTGAACGAATTGGTAAACTTGCCGATGGGACAAGCAAACGTAATTCTTCAGGTGACTAACAAGAAATCTGTAAAAGACAAATATAAAGTAGCTGTTATCAAACGTGAAGTAGAGTTCAGCAAAGAAACTTACAACCGTGCTTATAATGATTTCAGCCAGTTTATCGCAGCTAATCCGAGTGTAGAAAAGATGGTAGCTAACGCTGAAGAAGCCGGCTACAGATTGCTCGACAGAATGGATTTGAGTAGCTCTGAACACAATATCGGTGGTGTAAGAGGTACAAAAGAAGCGTTGAGATGGGCGTTTGATAAAGCAAAACCGGGTGATGTTTCCGGCTTGTACGAATGTGGCGAAAGCGATCACATGATGGTAGTAGGTCTGGTAGGCATTAAGCCGGAAGGATATCGTCCGTTGAAAGCAGTACAGGATCAGTTGAGAGCTGAAATCGTAAAAGATAAGAAAGCTGAAAAGATTATGGCTGACATGAAAGCTGCCAATGCAACTTCATTCAACCAGTACAAGGAGATGACTAATGCAGTCAGCGACTCTTTGAAGATGGTTACTTTTGCAGCTCCTGCATACGTATCAGCATTGCGCAGCAGCGAACCGCTGGTAGGTGCTTATGCTTCTGCAGCTGAAGTGAATCAGTTGAGCGCTCCTATCAAAGGTAATGCCGGAGTATTTGTATTGCAGGTATACGGTAAGGACAAATTGAACGAAACATTCGACGCAAAAGCAGAAGAAGCTACGCTGACTAACATGCACGCACGTTTTGCCAGCCGTCTGATGAATGATTTGTATCTGAAAGCAAACGTAAAAGATACACGCTTCTTGTTCTTCTAAACAAGTAGCAAGTAATAGATATTAGGCACGGATTATACGGATTTACGCGGTTTAAACTTATGAGGGAACCGCGAAACCCGTGTAATCCGTGCCTTTTTTGTGCTCGTTTTTTTTGTTTATGGCCTTTGTTATCTGATTAAATTTCCATATCTTGCCAATCTTTATCAATTGGCTTTGCGAAATACTTCATTAACTAATACGAATCTATATTATGACTAAACAACTAGCCCAGTATTCAGTTCCCGCTGAAAATTCACGTGTTATCCGTGTATTCCTTTCGTCAACGTTCAGAGACATGGAAATGGAACGTTCTGCATTAGTCAAACTCTTTAAGGGTTTGCAAGTGAAGGCTGCCAGCCGTGGTGCCACCATTTCATTGGTTGATTTGCGTTGGGGGATCACAGAAGAAGATGCGAAAAGCGGCAAGGTTGTTGAAATATGCCTGAAAGAGATCGTTAACTCCCGGCCTTTCTTCATTGGTATGGTAGGCGACCGCTATGGATGGTGTCCCAGTTATGAAGATTTATCTCAAACTCTCAATGACAGCTTGGAATATCGTTGGATAGAAGATGACTTGAATCACCATTTGAGTGTGACGGAAATTGAAATGCAGTTTGGTGTACTGCGCAATCCCAATCCGTTACATGCCTATTTTTATATAAAACGGTCGGCAGATGATGAACTGTCTTGCCCTGAAGAGGAGTCTCTTAAACTGAAACGTCTGAAAAAGAGTATTTTGCAGCAGGAACGTTATCCTGTGCAGGAGTATGATTCGCCCGATCAGTTGTGTAACCTTGTGGAAGCAGCTTTCACGGAATTGCTTGAACGGGAGTTTCCGGATGTACTGACCGTTGAAGATAATCAAGCATTGCAAGAACAGCTGACGCGCAATGAACTCTTATTCAATTATCATCCAATACCTGAAGCAGATCAGGCGTTTGCTGATTTTTGGGCGGCGGATGAACAGCGGTGCCTGGTGGTAACGGGCGGTTGCGGTCTTGGCAAGAGTGCTTTGTTGGCTCATTGGAGCGATTTGGTGAACAATGATATGCCGATGATTCCTATCTATCATCGCTTGGATAGTACTACATTGTCTTCTTATCCGGAAACGTTGGCGAGAATGTTAGCTTCCAAATGCCAGAACGCACTCAAGCATCAATCTTTGGGTGAAGAAAATTTGTTCGCGGCGGAAGTTGCAAAAGAACTGGACTCGGCCCAAAGTACTGCCAAATCCATCATGGACGCCGTGAAAAACTCGGTTTTGATGGGAGATGCTGGCTTGAACACTTTTTCAGGGAACACACTTCGAAACCTCAAGGAGATTGAAGAGGATTTGAATTCTATCCAAAAGTTCAGCCAGTTGTGGAGCGCGCTGGGTGCATCAAGATACCCTATCATTCTGTTGATTGATGACATTAGTTATCTGAATCCGACTGAAGCATCCTTGTTTTCTTTATTTGCATCTATTCCCCCGAACGTGAAAGTCGTGTTGAGCTTTTCGGCGTCATCCACTGCCTACCTGCCCTTTGTTCAGAATGGCTATGCTCATTTCCAGTTGAATGGCTTTTCACAGGCGGATGCCAAGTCGTTCTCAAAGCAATATTTGTCTACTTACTCCAAGGCTTTGTCTGCACAGCAGGAAGATATTCTTGCTTCGTGGGTGCTGGCTAAACAACCGCGCTGTTTGAGTGTATTGCTCAACGAGCTGGTTTCGTTCGGTCAGTACGATGCTCTCAATGAATATATGCGTGGATATTGCCGGCTCAATGAGGTTGGGCAATTCTATGACAGTGTGCTACGGCGTTTGTCGGCTGATTATGGTTCCGAAGAGATTGGAAGAACGCTTCTGATGCTTTCACTTACTTTAGAAGGATTTACCGAAGATGAAGTGAAGAGCATGGCAGACATTAATCAGATACTTTGGTCGCAGTTGAGAGTGGAAATGAGCAGCTGGCTCACCAACAAAGGAGGACGATATTGCATTGGTGACACACAAATGGTAGAGGCGATCGAACGCTATTTCGCTCAAGATGACGAATGTATAGATGATAGTCGCCATGAAATTATTTCCGCTCTGCTGGATGAGGAAGAGATCCTTTCCCATCCGTTGACTTTTGCCGATTATAACTATCGCATGAAACAGTTCTGCTACCATGATTCGTATCGCTATAAAGTGGAGATTACCTATCAATGCTATAAGATGCAAGAATGGGATATATTGAAGGATTGGATTTGTGATGTGGAGATTTTCGAGATTCTGTATCGCACGAATCGTTCTCTGTTGGAAGATAGCTGGAAGGCGATCATGAACGACAATCCTGAAGTTACGCCTGAAGTCTATGCCGAATTGGACTTTGATGAGATCGATTCTTTTTTAATTCCTGTCATTGCTAATGATATGGCTACTTTCTTGAGCAGTTCTTTCCATCTGACGAAGGCGGCAATGGAGGTGAGCGAGAAAAGTATGGAAGGAGAAGCGATACCGTTAATTGCCA
>ENA-OPWR01002016-OPWR01002016.1-human-gut-metagenome-genome-assembly--contig:-NODE-2016-length-14587-cov-3.213804_pt1 | contig 14587 bp, 16 predicted proteins | sample MGYA00241507_ERZ502006 | MGnify/ENA primary metagenome ERZ502006 (study PRJEB25962, sample SAMEA2043041) | human gut metagenome | biome: human gut; feature: human-associated habitat; material: faeces...
ACCATATTTTGAATGATTTTTCTATACTTATAAATTAACTAGCACAACGCGTTAAATTAATAATACTGATATAGATTTTTTTCTTTAGAATAGAGTATTTTGATGAATAAGAATGAAAAAAACACTAGATTTTTTTCTAATGTTTTTTAGATTTTTTATTTGATTTTGGCTGTTTTATTGCTTCTAGGCGATTGATTTTAACTCCTAATTTTACAAATTTTTTTTCATATTCTGTTTTAATATTTTGAGAGATGTCTTCTTGGTAAAGATCTCTTGTTATAGATTTGATTTGGTAGCCAAAATTTTCTAAGGATTCTTTAGAATATTCAAATAAAGGATTGTTATCTGTTTTCATGATAATTTCGGCATTACTTTTAAAGATTTTATCATATTTTTCTAAAAATATTGGACTGGTTAATCTTCTTTTAGCGTGTCTTTCTTTTGGCCAAGGATCAGAAAAGTTAAGATAAATTAAGGAAATTTCTTTGGAAAAAATAGTATCAATATAATTGGCATCTAATCTTACTAATTTTAAGTTATCAATCTCTAGTTCGTTTGACTTTTGGATTGCTCTAACTAGAACACTATCAAATTTTTCTATTCCAATAAAGTTGATATTTGGATAACGAAGGGCATTTTCGATAATAAAGTCTCCTTTTCCCATGCCAATTTCAATATAAATTGGATTATCATTTTGGAATACTTCTTTCCATTTTCCAATATAATTGGTAGCGTCTTCTACATAGTACTTTCCTTTTTCAATAATTTCATTTGCTCCTTTAACGTGTTTTAATCGCATTGTTATTTACTCCTTTACTAAAAAACTCTTTTTATTCCATAATTTGATAAATTAAAGGATTTTCTTTTGGTGGGTTATCTGTAATCAAGAATGATTCTGTGGAGATTTCTTGTGGGTTTAATTCTTTTGAAGTATATAATGTCATTAAGGTATCGCCTACTTCTACTTTATCTCCTACTTTTTTATTTAAGATTATTCCTGCGCCATAATCTAATTTATCGTTTAAGTTTAATCTACCTGCACCTAGATGCATAGATAAATTTCCTAATAAAAGGGCATCAATTGTATCAATGAATCCAGATTTTTTGCTTAAGATTTCGTATTGATAAGTACTTTGAGGTAAATTTGAAATGTTTCCCCCTTGAGCACCTACAAACTCTAAAAATTTGTGATAAGCATTTCCGTTGGCAATATTTTTTTGGACTAATTTTTTTGCCTCTTTCGTTGAGATATTTAAATCTAAATGAACCATTTGGGTAGCAATTTCTATACATAGATCTGTTAAATGTCCAGTTTTTCCTTGTAAAACTTCCATAGCTTCTTTTACTTCTAAAGCATTTCCAATGTTATTTCCTAGAGGAATGTCCATATTACTTAAAATGCAAACAACTTCTATTCCATGACTAGCGCCAATTTGTATCATTAATTTAGCTAATTTTTGAGCATCTTTCAATGTTTTAATTAATGCTCCTTTTCCTACTTTTACATCTATTACTAATTTTTTTGCTCCACTAGCAATCTTTTTACTCATTATAGAAGAAGCAATTAGGGGGATGGATTCTACTGTACCTGTAACATCTCTTAGGGCATAGATTTTTTTATCAGCAGGTACTAAATTACTTGTTTGACTGACAACAGCTAGTCCGATTGTTTTTACTTGGTTTAAAAATGTTTTTTCATCTAATGCAACTTGGAAACCAGGGATAGATTCTAGTTTATCGATTGTTCCCCCAGTATGACCAAGGCCTCTACCACTCATTTTTGCAACACGTCCACCACAAGATGCTACGATTGGAGCAACGATAAGTGTTGTTTTATCTCCTACTCCACCTGTTGAGTGTTTGTCTACGACTGTTCCTAAACTACTTAGATCTAACTTTTCTCCACTATTTAGCATGATTGTAGTTAAAGTAATGATTTCATGATCGGTTAGTCCTTTTAAAACAATTGCCATTAATAAACTACTCATTTGGTAATCTTTAACTTCTCCACTTAAATAGCCATTTACAGCATAAGCGATTTCTTCTTCTGATAAAATTTTTCCTAATCTTTTTTTATTAATAATTTCAATAATATTCATTTGAACACCTCTTTATTCTTTTTTATTCTTTTTCATCATGATAATTGGAACGAAATAAATCTTTTTCTTGATCTGTTACTTCTATTTGCGATATATCTGGTAAATCTTCTTTGGTGGATAATCCAAAATAATCTAGAAAATCATCTGTTGTTTTATAAAGAATAGGATGACCTGGTAAGTCTGATTTTCCTGCTTCTTTAAGTAATCCTTTTGCTAATAATTTTCTTAAGACAAATACGGAGTCAACTCCTCGCATTTCATCAATTTCTGCTCTAGTAATTGGTTCATTATAAGCAACGATTGCTAATATTTCTAAAGCAGCTTGAGATAAGATATGCGTTCTTGGATTTTCTAATAATTTTTCATAATATTCTTTATGTTCTTGTTTGGTTGTTAATTTAAGTGTATTTCCTAAGTAACTTAATCGAAGTCCTCTATTTTCTTCTTCATAATGAATTTTTAATTGATATACTAATTTTTTTGTATCTTCTTCAGAAAGAGATAAAATAGACATAATTTCCTTTAATGTTAATCCATTATCTCCTTGTACATATAATAATCCTTCTAATATTCCTTCCATTACATCACCTTAATTCTATATAAATTTTGTCAAAGGAGTTTTCTTGAGTTAAATTTACTGTATTTTCTTTAGCTAATTCTAGAATTGACATAAAAGTTACAACAATATAACTTTTGTTATAATTATCAAATAAATCTTCAAATTCAGCTTTTTTCTTTGTTTTTAAGAAAGAAACAATATCACTTTTTCTTCTTTTTACACTATATTCTTTTGTTGTTACTCTTGTGGTAATTGGTTTTTCCATATTTTTACGAAGAAGAAATTTCTCCCATGCTTCAACTAAATTATCTATGGTTGCGTTTTCATCTGGGACTAATTTTTGAGGAGAAATTTCGTTTAAGTTAGAAGGGGCTTTGGTATAAATTTCCCGGCGATGATGTTCTAATTTTTTAAAGTCTTTTGTAATTTCTTTATACTTTTGATATTCTATTAATTTTTCTATTAAGTTTTCTCTTGTTACTTCTTCCTCTTCTTCCTCTTCTAAAGGATCTTCTTTTACTTTAGGGAGTAATGATTTGGATTTTATTTCCATTAAGGTTGCGGCCATGACTAAATATTCTGAGGCAATATCAATATTTAGTTCTTCCATTTGATGGATATAGGAAAAATACTGATCAGTAATTTCATTTATATTAATGTCATAAATATCAATATTAGATATTTTTACTAAATGTAAAAGTAGATCTAATGGGCCTTCAAATTCGTTTATTTTAATTTTGTAATCCATCTTTATCCCTCACTTAATTTTTTTATTACCATATGAATTATATCATGAAAACGCAAAAGATAAAAGAAGTTAAAATAAGAAAATACTTATTTTTCAGGAAAAAAAAAGACCTTATTGGCCTTTTTTTTACATCATATCTTCTAACTCATCATACATGCTATTCATTTCTTTTTTCGCAAATTTTTTTACTTCATTAATGTATTTTTTTACATTTCCATTTCTCATTTGTTGGTATAATAATGTACCACCAACACCCATTGCTACACATGCAATTGAACCTTTCATACTCATACTAACCACTCCTTAGAATCTATGATAGATACATTTTTTTGTATCCAATTATAGTATGGATTATTCTTCTTCATCTATACCTTGATATTGATATTTTTCTAAGATAAATTCTTTTAAAGTAGTTTTTCTATAATCGATGAAATCATTCATAATGCCATTGGTAAAGCATTTTGGATCTCCTACTATCATTAAACACTTTTTTGCTCTGGTTATGCCTGTATAAATTAATTTATTATAAAGCATTCGATTAAAATTATTGACAATAGGCATAATAACTAAGGGAAATTCACTTCCTTGTGCCTTATGAATAGAGATAGCATATCCATGTCTAAAGTTAAGGAATTTATCTGTAGTGTAAGTAACTTTATTGCCATCATAGTCAATTGTAATTTCATTTTTTTTAGTAGAACTTACTTTACTATCTACAATATCTATAATATATCCTAAGTCTCCGTTATAAACATTTACTTCGGTATCATTTACGAGTTGTAGAATTTTATCACCAACACGGTAAGTAACTTCTCCAACAAATAGTTCTTTTTTCTTTTCTGATGGTGGATTAAAAAGTTGTTGTAAATGTTTGTTTAGTCTATCTATTCCATTAATGCTTTTATACATTGGAGCTAGAATTTGAATATCTTTATCTGTATATCCTTTATTTAAGGCATTGTTTGTGATATAAAGAATGGTGGGAATAACTTTATCGTTATCACACATAATAAAATTATAATCATCTCTTTTAATGATAAAGTCATCATCAATATCTTTATCTTTAACTTCGTTAGCAAGAATAGGAATATATGAGTTTTCATTTTGGCGATATAAACAGTTTAATTTAATTACATCAATTAAATCTGTATCCATTAAGTCTTTTAATACTTGACCTTGTGATACACTAGGTAACTGAAAATAATCTCCTACTAAAACTAATTTGACGTCTCTTTTAATTCCTTTTAATAAAGAAGACATCAGTAGTGTATCAATCATACTTACTTCATCAACAATAATATACTTTTCACTATTAGGATTGTATTCATCAACACAGAATTTATTTTTATCTTTATCATAGCCTAGATATCTATGAATAGTACAAGCGTATAAGTTTGTTGTTTCTGCCATTCTTTTTGCCGCTCTTCCAGTTGGTGCCAAAAGAGCGATTTCTGTATTTTTAGCTTTAAATACTTCTTTAAATAAGGTAACGATTGCTTTGATGATGGTTGTTTTTCCTGTACCTGGACCACCTGTAATAATAGTAATATTATTAGTAATGGCTTTTTTTATAGCTTTAGTTTGAATTTTATCATAATGAATTTGATTTATTTTTTCTAAATCTTCTATTTTTTCTGCTAATTTGCTAATTTTGGTTTTTGCCATATCATTCATGAAAGAAACTCTATCAGCAATATATTTTTCAGCTTCGTAAAATTCTTTTAAATAATATTTTTCTGCAATAATTACGATTTTTCTTTGTTCGTTTAGTTTAAAAATATTGTATTCTAATATTTCATCATTTATAGTTTGTAAATATTTTAGCATATTATGTTTTATTTCATCATATTCCATATAAGTATTTCCTGTTTCAAATGTAGAAGAAGAAATGACATAAATGATTAAGGCTTGAATTCTTCTATCGTCTGTTTCTTCTATTCCTGAATTTAGTGCAATAGTATCAATATCCGTAAAGTTAAAGTCCATTTCTTCAATTAATTGATAAATATTTTCACTAATTTTATCCATGGTTTTATTTTTATATCGATTGACGATAGATAAAGCATTTTTGTTGGAAAATCCTAATGTTGTTAAATCAATAACAATTTGACTAGAATATTCATATTCATTTAATACTTTATAAATTTTATCAATTCTAGATTGAGGAAGTCTAGGTATTTGGGATAATCTATCTTTATCTTTTAAAATAATATCTAGTGTTTCTTCTCCAAATGTATCAACAATTTTGGTTGCTGTGACTTCTCCTATAGGAAATAGATCACTGGATAAAAATTCAATAAGTTCTTCTTTTTTTGTGGGAAGAACTAATTCGTAAGTAGTAACATGAAACTGATTTCCATATTTCTTATGTTCAATAAATTCTCCATTCATAATATATGCGCTACGAAGTCTTAAATTAAAAAAATTGCCTGTGAAATATACGCTGTTGGTATTTATTTCTAAGTCAGTTTCTTTTAATTTTAAGACACCAACGATATAGCCATTTTCTTTATTAGAATAAATTTCTTTGATATATGTTCCTTTTATATAACTCAAATGTATCACCAACTTTTCGCATAAAAATTATATCACAGAATAGAAAAAAATAGATACTTATTTGTTCTATTTTTTAAAATACTTACTTTTATTTTTTGCTTTTTTTAAGAAATATATTTGAAGTAAGAATTATTTTCTAATTCTTCTTTAATTGTTGTTTTATCTCCGTGGCCAGGATATAAAGTGATTACTTTTTCATATTTTTTAATTTTTTTAAGGCTTTGTAGCATTTCGTTGAAGTTGCCGCCTTCTAAGTCACATCGTCCGATTGTTCCTTTAAAAATAAAATCACCAACAAACATTATTTTATCTTCTCTAAAGTAATAGCAAACAGAATCTCTACTATGTCCTTTGGTAAAAATTACTTCTAAAGAAAAGTTTTCAATAGAAAGTTCTCCCTCTTTTAAATTGTTATACTGATAGACTGGATAATGAAAATTCTCTGTTAATTTTTTTAGACAACCAATATGATCAAAGTGAGAATGTGTAATGAGAATGCCTACTATCTTTTTTCCTTGAATAAATTTTAATATTTTTTGATATTCATCTCCTGGGTCAACTAAAAGGTAAGTATTATTTTTTTCTATTAAATAACAATTACATTGTAATTCCCCTACTTCTATTTTGGTAACTTTTAACATATTATTTTTCTCCTTTCTTTGATTAAAGAAAAAAATTCATTTTATCATGAATTTTATAACCATACGCCATAAATTAAAGCAAGTAAACTTAAAATAAATCCTGCTATCCAGAACAGTTTGACAATGTCTCCTTCACTCCAACCAAGTCGTTCAAAATGATGATGAATAGGAGTCATTAAAAATACTCTTTTTTTAAATACAACAACGGAAAATATTTGAATGATTACAGATAAAGTCTCAATAACAAATACACCACCAATTACCGCTAATGAAAATTCGTGAGAAGTTAATATGGCAACAGTAGCTAGAGTGGCACCTAAGGATAGGCTTCCTGTGTCTCCCATAAATACTTTTGCTGGATGGGAGTTAAATACTAAAAATCCCATAATACATCCTACTAGGATAAAGCAAAATATTCCAATATCCTGATACCCTGTTATCCATTTACTATTCCATGCAATTAATCCATAAGATAAGAATGCAATTGCTGATAATCCTCCAGATAATCCATCTAATCCATCCGTTAAATTAACAGCATTTGATGATCCTATTAATAAAAATAAGATAAACACTCCATAGAACCAGTTTAAGTTCCACTCTAAATTAAATAAGGTTACACGAAGTACTGAATCCCCATCTCCAAAATGTCTAAATAAAACATAAAATACTAATGCTACAACAAACTGTAAAAGAAGTTTTTGGACTTGAGTTAGTCCCTTGTTTTCATGATGTTTTAAACTAATATAATCATCTAAAAATCCTATCATTGCATAACTGATTAACACAAATAAAATAATAAATAAATTGATAGAATATTGCATTTTATTGGTTAAAAGTAAAAGTATTACCGTAATAATACAAGGAATAATAAAAATAAATCCTCCCATTGTAGGTGTTCCTGCTTTACTTTTATGTGCATCAACATAGACATTAATCCTTTGTCCTGCTTTAATTCTTTTTAAAATAGGAATAAAAATAACACCAAAGATTGTGGAAATGATAAATCCTATCATTAAAGCAAATAATGATTTTGTTAAAACCAGCATAAACTCACACCCATTTCTACTAAAATTATATCATAAAAACACTTAAAAATTCTTGAATATTTGTTTACTTTACATTTTGTATGTAAATAATTAGTTGAATATAGTTGAATAAATTTTTGTTTTCTATTTAAAGATAACTATTTGATAATAAAATTTCTTAAAATTATTGATTTTGTCCGAAAAATCTATATAATAGTGTTATCTTTTATTTATTGTGTTATTTTATATAGACAGGAAAAGCAATGGGGAGGAATGGATAATGAAAGAAGGAAAGGAAACTATAGATAATTTAACAAAGATTGGGAATTCTTTATGCCTTTATCAAAATTATCATGAATATATGAAACAATATGAAAGTGTGCAATTAATTATGATTGATGTAGAAAAATTTAAACAAATTAATGATAGTTTCGGTCATAATATTGGTGATTTATATTTAAAAGTAACCGCTAAATTACTCACTAAAAATTTTCCTAATTCTTTAGTTGCTCGTATTCATGGAGATGAATTTATTGTTTTAACCAATTATAGCGAACAAGAAATAGAGGAGAGATTTTTTGTTATTGAAAAAGAAATTCAAGAATTAGTAAAAATAGAAAAAATTCCGGCTATATTTAGAATAAATGCTGGTAGTACATTATTTGATGCTAATAATATTGAGTTGACCAAAGAAAAAGCTGATTTAATGATGTATATAGCTAAATCTAATGGAGTTTTTTACCAATCTTTTTCTGAAGTTGATTGGAAAGCAAAGGAAAAGGAGAAGAATTTTCTAAAACAATTTGATTATCTTTTAAAAGCAAAAGGGCTTTCTTATGAAAAAAGGCAATTATTTACTCTTAATAAAACTCCACAAAACTTATATCAAATTCATACCAGAAACCAAGAAGGTGCTGCTTTTTTAAGTTGTTGTTATGATGATTTTTTAAGAAAAAATAAACGACAATATCCGTTAGATGTTTATAATTTAGAACATTTAAAAACTTATTTTGTTTCTAATTATCAAAATTATATTATTGATATTGATTACTTATCTCTTTTAAAAAACAAAGAGATTATGAATCTTTTAAGTGATTATGCAAAAGAAATTGATGGAAAAAGAATTATTATTAGTGTTAAACTTTATCCTGAAACTGACCGAGAAGAAGTATTTTTATTAATTAAGAAAATTAATGAATTAAAAGAGTTAGGCTTTCCAATTAAAATTGATCGATTTAATTCTTATATAGAAGATGCAATTTGGCTTAATGCTCCTGTTGAATATATTGGATTTGATGAACAATTTTTTAAAACTTCTATGCAAGATCCTAAAATTCAGTACTTTTTTCAAAAAAAGTTAGATATGATTAAAAATTATCCTTATCAATCTATAACACCAATTCTTTCTCATATTGATACAGAAGAAGAATTTGAATATATAAACAAAAATTTTGATCAAGATATTTTGGTTACAGGAAATTATTATGCAAAAAGTAGAAAATTAAATTAGCTTTTTTAGGAAAGTTTTTTTTATTGTTCTAACATTAAACGAATTGTAGAGCCTACTGGGACACTGCTTCCTGCACTTGGTGACATAGAAATAATTTTATCTCCTGTTCCTGAATATTCAATATTAAAGTCTTTTAATTTTTCTCTTGCTTCTTTTGGGGTTAATCCTACGACATCTTCTACCATTTTGTATTTGGTATCAAAATATCTGTATTCTTTTAGAAATCCACCTTCTCTTTTCTTAATATTTAATATAGGAATGGTATCTTCTAAAATATTTCTGGCAATTGGAGCAGCTATTGTACCACCATAGGCAACTGCTCCTTTTGGATTGTCAATTGCAACATAAACAACAATTTTAGGATCATCTGCTGGCATGAAACCAATAAATGAAGTAATATAATTTCCAACCATATAAACTCCATTATTTACTTTTTGCGCTGTTCCTGTTTTTCCTCCTACTCTATAGCCGTCAATATAAGCATTTCTACCACTTCCTAATGCTACTACACTTTCTAAGGCATATCTTACTTTTTCACTAGTTTCTTTTTTTATTACCTTTCTTACTTTTTTTGAATGGTTTTCTTGAATAATTTCTCCTGTTTCTGGTTCAATTAAGCGTTTTACTATATATGGCTTGTATAATGTTCCCCCATTAATAATTGCACTAACCGCTGTTATTTGTTGTATAGGAGTCCGATAAATGAAACTTTTTACCTAAATTATCAGAAGTAGTATATAAACTTTCTCCTGTTTTGATATAAATATCTAATTTTATCTTTTTATCGCTTTGTTTATGAACTATGATTCTATCTATTAATTCATTAAATACATCCCCGAAGCACTCATTATCTTCTAAACATTTTTCTAAAGCATTTTTAATTTCATTAATTTTATTTTCTATATAGTTTTTATCTTTTTTATTATTCTGTAATCCATTTATTTTATTTTGATAAATTGTTAAATCTTCATTAATTAAATCTACTTGTTTTTTATAATCATCTTTAGATAAATATTCTTCCATAACAAGTTCTAACAATTTATCTTTTTTACTAGTTAAAACTAATATTTTTGATTCTAAATTTTTTATTTCAATTTCGTTGCTATTAGTTTCTAAATAATTTTTACATTCATTTAATACTTCATCAAATATATTATTTCTTTTCTTAAATAACTTATTAAACATATCTTTAAATACTTCATCTAATTCTAATTCAAACACTCTTGGATTAGAACAACCTTTTAAACTATCACGCCGATATACTTGACACTCCCATACAGGATTATTTTTTCTTTTACCAGCACTTGATCTATGATAAGTAAGATTATGACAGCCACAGTATATTTTTCCCGAATAAGTATATCTATTTTGAAATACGGCTTTATTAATTGCTCGATTTGTAAAACTATCTTGTCTTTGTTTTAACTTGATATTAGCTCTTTCCCATAATTCTTCAGATACTATTGGTGGGACATTATCATAATCCTTATAAATTATCCAATCAGATTCATTTAATCTTTTCTTTTGTTTAGTACGATAATCGAGTACTTTTGATTTATGTCCACAATAATATCCTTTATATTTAGGATTCTCTATAATTCTAGTTAGTATTGTTGTATCTATTCGTTTACCTGTTCTACTCTTATATCCTAAACTAAATAAATATCTTGAAACTTTAGATAAACCATCAGTAGTATTAGCATATTTATCAAATATTATTTTAATCATTTTTGCTTGTTCTTCATCTATAACTAATTTTCCTTTATCTTTGACATAACCATAGATATTAGAACATCCTAGTACCACACCATTATCAATACTCCTTTTCATACCAAATGAAACTCTTTCTGATAATCTTCGCACCTCATCTTGAGCAATTGACGACATCATTGTAAGTCTAAGTTCAGAATCAGGTAGTATGGTATTAATATTATCATTTAGAAAATATACACCAACACCATTAGCTAAAAGTTCTTGAGTGTACATGATACTATCTAAAGTATTTCTTGAAAATCTTGATATTTCTTTGGTTAATATCAAATCAAACTTATGTTTTTTAGCATCATCAATCATCCTTAAAAATTCTTCTCTTTTTTTAACTTGCGTACCTGATATTCCTTCATCAATATATGAACCTATAAACTCCCAATTAGGAACTTTACTAATATAATCATTAAAGAAAGATATTTGATTAGACAAAGAATGTAATTGTTCATCTTTATCAGTTGATACTCTTGCATAAAAACATACTCTTAAATTTAATTCTTGTAGTGGAATACCTTTCATAATATTATTCCTAACTGTATATAAGTCCATAATCACACCTCTTAAGTTAATAGTTTATAATTATTTAAATCATTTGTATATTCTTCATCTTGTTTTTGTTTTTCAAATTCTATTTTATTTAATAGTTTATTAATACAAAAATTATACATTCCATCATCTATAGTATTATTTCTTTTTAAATATTCAAGTAGTTTAATACTTGTTTCTAACTCTATTATTTTAGATGGAACTTTATTTTCATTTTCCATATACTTTGTCCTTTCTTTTAAGTTTATTTTTTTTAAACTAAAAAAGAACTTAAGGTATTAAGTTCTACAAAAAATTTGAAAACTTAAATACCTCAAAGGACAAAATTAGACTAAATCATCATTTGAAATAAATTAAGTTTTCAAATAACAATTTAGTTTTTAATAATTAATATTTTATAATTCTTCTAGCTATTTCATAGCCATCTATATTATCAGGCAATAATTCATCAGGTTCTAATACTAAGAATAATTCTGTAAGTCTATCTTTCTTTTCTTTAAATGATAATCTTTCAAATATTGGTATCAATTCTTTATATTCTTTTGGATAAAGGCAATAAAGATTATATTTATAATTCCAATGCTCTTTAATCTCAATTATTAAATAATGATAACCAATACTACTTGGATTAAATATATCTATATCAATACTATCATCAAGTAAATTAGGATTAGTTTCATTCAAACTATTAATTTGATTTCTATCCCATAAATTAAAAATATAACTAATAAATTTCAGTTTCTTTTCCTTATCAAGCATATTAACTTTTTCTATTAATTCTTTTAATTCGTTACTTGCATTTTTTAGATACATATTAAACACACTCCTTCATTTCTAATTTAAACCATTTTAAGATACTTTATTTTTTAATACTAATAACTGATTAAGATTAACATTAAAATCTCTTATTTCTTAAATTAGGTATCAATAAATTAATATTTAGTTTTAATATTTATCACTTAAAAAATGAAATTTTGCAAGAGTTTTTTTAAAAAATTTTAATATTTTGTTTTATCGTCTTTATCTATTTATTTTTAATTTATTAATCTTTAAGTTATTAATACTATCTAAGTATCCATATCTGGTAAATCAGTAACTGCTTTGGGGTTATATGGATTTTCATAGATAATGTATTCATAAATAAATTTGCCATAGTAATCAAAGCCTTTTTCAATTTCAAGATAATTATTATCTTTTAATTCATTTAAAGCATTAGTAATAGCTAACTTACTTTCTTTGCATAAAAGACATAAACCTTTTACATTAAACTTCCAATCATCTGGTAAAGATAACATCAAAGTTAATAAACCTTTTGCTTTTAAAGATATTTTTTTATCTTCTAAATAAGTGTTATCAATCTTTGTATAATTAGTAATCTTTTCAGTTCTTATCACCATAATATTTTTCCTCCTTCCATTTTAAATTCATAATCTTTTTCATATCTTTCTACATAAAATCTATAACCTAGTTCTAATAAATAGATAAACATTTTATTCATACTAAAATTATTTTTAATAGCTAAAAGCCTAATTCTAGTTTTTAAATTATCATCTAATCTTAATGTAGTTCTTTCAGTATATATCATAAATTTTTCCTCCATTCCTTAAAATTATGAGTAGCCACTTTTATCATTTTTAAGCTATTTTTTGAGTCAAAAATACTGCATATTTTTAATGGGCATAAGGAAAATGACACCTTAATCTTATATTATCCTTATAAAACCAGGACAATATAGTGGTGTCATTACTATTTTTGCACTTGCAAAAATGACTACTTTTATAGTAGTAAGTGGCTACTCTACTATTAATTACCTTTTAATTACAACAAAAAAAGTGGCTACTCTTTTTAATAAAAGTGACCACTCTAGACTATTTCATTAAAAATATGTGCTTCCACTAATTTTTAATTCATACAACACCTTCTTTCAAAATAAAAAGAGAAGAACATATAGTTCCTCTCTACATAATTTTTTCATATCATACACTATTATAACTATTGACAAACACAAGTCAAGCTCATTTCATGTCCAATTCGTGTCATACTATGTACAATTTATGTCACAAAAAATATGCAAGTTTTCCTCACAGCTCTTGCATATTTTACTATATTATATCACTTGACAAAACTAATTCAAGTTAAATATGGACCGTTTTTGGTACGAATGCATACTTTTTTGATACATTTATAAAATATTTAAAAATTATTTAAAATATATATTTCGTTTTTTTAACAATCTTTTAACATCTGCTCTTACTTCAGAAGAGTACATTATTTCTGGTTTTAGTAACGTTTCCAAATCATTATAATTAGTTGTTAATTCTATATTTTCCATAACATATTCACCTTTATCCCAAAAACTTCTAATTCCAAAAGGTTGTATTTTATATCTATCAAATGATGAACTTATAAATCTAAATTTATCATCAATGATCTCTATTGCAACACAATTTGATAGGGATATCGCTACAAGATTATCATCAAATATTAAATTTTCAACATTTTCAAAATGCCCATTTATTTCATCACAATGAGGTGAAAAAACCATATTTTTAAAGCCAAAACATTCTTGTTTAATTAACTTTCCTTTATTAATTGGATTAACTGTATTTCCATATTTAAACCAGCATATTCCACCAGCCGAATTTCCACACATTACTTTTCCATCTTCATATGCTTTAATTAGATTGACTTCAACTTCGTATTTTTTACATATGTTTATTAATGTAAAAACATTTCCCCCTCCGATATAAATAACATCAGACCAATTAAATAAATCATCCAATTTTTGTTTATTATTCAAATCCAACAATTCAAGCATTTTACATTTGCAATCATATAATTTTGTAAAAACATTTTCAAAGTAATAAAAATAATTATTCATATTTATAGGATCAGCTAATCCAATAAATAATATATTAGGCCTAGATAAATCAGAAATACTTATTATTTCTCTATCAAAAATTTCTGTTTCATATGGTTTAACTATATTATTTTCACATTCTCCTATATTTCCACCACCTATAGCTATTATCTTTTTTGACATATTATCTCCCCTTATTTGGTTTTATATTATAACATCATTAATATAACGCGTTGTGCTAGTTAAAATTTAAGATTTTTGATATTTTTGTAGTGC
>ENA-OPWR01002020-OPWR01002020.1-human-gut-metagenome-genome-assembly--contig:-NODE-2020-length-14569-cov-5.156470_pt1 | contig 14569 bp, 16 predicted proteins | sample MGYA00241507_ERZ502006 | MGnify/ENA primary metagenome ERZ502006 (study PRJEB25962, sample SAMEA2043041) | human gut metagenome | biome: human gut; feature: human-associated habitat; material: faeces...
GAAGGTGAGAGCGGCCGCCGCAAGATGAACCAGTGGACCCGTTTCCTCACGATCGGCGTGCTGATCCTGCAGGGCCCGGCCTACATCGCCAACCTGTACCATCAGGTTCCCACGGCGTTCGTCTACGGCAATACGTTCGGCTTCGTCGCCTATGCCACGACGATTCTGATCGCCGGCACCATGTTCATCATGTGGCTGGGCGAGAAGATCACGGACAAGGGTATCGGTAACGGCATTTCGCTGATCATCATGATCGGTATCGTGGCCCGTCTTCCCCACGCGCTTCTGGCCGAGGTCAATGCGCGTTTCCAGACGGCCTCGGGCAGCGCGATCATGCTGATTCTCGAACTGGTGCTCCTGTTCCTCGTCTTCATGGCGACGATCGCCCTGGTGCAGGCGGTCCGCAAGGTCCCCGTGCAGTATGCGAAGCGTATCGTGGGTAACAAGCAGTATGGAGGCGTACGGCAGTACATTCCGCTGAAGATGAATGCGGCCAACGTGATGCCGATCATCTTCGCACAGGCCCTGATGTTCATCCCGGCCCTGTTCACCAAAGCCGCTCCCGGCTTTGCCGCTGCCTTCTCCTCCATGACCGGCTTCTGGTACAACTTTACGCTCGCCGTGCTGGTAATCGCGTTCACCTACTTCTACACCGCGATTATCATCAACCCTCAAATGATGGCCGATGACATGAAGCGAAACGGCGGCTTCATCCCGGGAGTGAAACCGGGCAAGCAGACCGTGAACTACATCGATACCATCATGACGCGCATCACGCTCCCCGGTTCCATCTTCCTTGCCATCGTGGCCATCCTGCCGGCGCTGGCGATGAAGTTCCTGGGCATCCAGCAGGCGTTCGCCTACTTCTACGGAGGTACGTCGCTGCTGATCATGGTGGGTGTGGTGCTCGACACTCTCAAGCAGATCGAGAGCTACCTGCTGATGCGTCACTACGACGGTCTGATGAAGACCGGTCGGATTCAGGGTCGCCATTAGCGGTTTTCCGAAGAGCGTTCTTAAAGCGAAGAAATGATCTATCTGAAAACAGACGAGGAGATCGAACTCCTGCGTGAAAACAATATCCTGGTGTCGGAGACGCTGGCCGAGGTGGGTCGCCACATTCGGCCGGGCGTCACGACCAAGGAGTTGGACCGTATCGCCGAGGAGTTCATCCGTTCCCATGGGGCGGTTCCCGCTTTCCTCGGATATGAGGGCTATCCCGCTTCGTTGTGCATTTCGGTAAACGAGCAGGTGGTTCACGGTATCCCATCCTCGAAATGCGTCCTCAAGGAGGGCGACATCGTTTCGGTCGATTGCGGTACGTTTATGAAGGGGTTTGTTGGTGATTCGGCGTATACGTTCGCCGTGGGAGAGGTTGCCGAGGAAGTACGGCAGCTGATGGAGGTCACCAAAGAGGCTCTTTATAAAGGTACGGCGCAGGCCAAGGCCGGTAATCGCGTGGGCGACATATCGGCAGCCGTACAGGAGTATTCCGAAAGTTTCGGCTATGGCGTAGTGCGCGAACTCGAGGGACACGGTTTGGGTCGGAAAATGCACGAAGACCCCGGAGTCCCCAACTACGGTGCGCGCGGCAGAGGCCCCCTTCTGAAGGAGGGTATGGTCATCTGCATCGAACCCATGATCACCATGGGGGCCAAAGCGGTGGTTTTTGAGCGGGATGGCTGGACGGTCCGCACCCGGGACCGCAAACCGGCGGCGCACTACGAGTTCGCCGTGGCGGTTCGCAAATCGGGTCCCGACGTGCTGACGGATTTTAGCATCATCGAACAGGCAATAAAGAATTGAGACTCTATGGCAAAACAGGCTGCTATCGAAAGGGACGGGACGATTATCGAGGCATTGTCCAACGCGATGTTCCGCGTCGAGCTGGACAACGGCCACGTGCTCACGGCCCATATCTCGGGGAAGATGCGGATGCACTACATCAAGATCCTTCCCGGAGATAAAGTAAAAGTGGAAATGACGCCCTACGACCTGACCAAGGGGCGTATCTCCTTCCGGTACAAATAACATTAGATTGCTCGAAAATCATGAAAGTAAAAGCATCCATCAAGAAGAGAAGCGAGGATTGCAAGATTGTGAAGCGTAAGGGTAAGCTCTACGTCATTTGCAAGAAAAATCCCAAGTTCAAAATGCGGCAGGGATAGTGTTTTTTAACGGTTAGTCAAAAAAGAAAAAGAATTTATATGGCACGTATTGTCGGTGTAGATTTACCGAAAAACAAGAGAGGCGAGATCGGCCTGACCTATATCTACGGCATCGGTCGTTCGACGGCTCGCAAGATTCTCGACGCCGCAGGCATCAGCTACGACGTCAAAGTACAGGACTGGTCGGATGACCAGGTCGGCGCCATCCGTTCGACGATCGCCGAGATGGGCATCAAGGTCGAGGGCGAATGCCGCTCGATGGTCCAGCTCAACATCAAGCGCCTGATGGATATCGGCTGCTACCGCGGTATCCGTCACCGTCTGGGCCTCCCGGTCCGCGGACAGTCGACGAAGAACAACGCCCGCACGCGCAAGGGCCGCAAGAAGACCGTCGCAAACAAGAAAAAGGCAACGAAGTAATCTTTAGGGAATTATGGCAAAGAAAACTGGAACAGTTAAGAAGAAGGTTGTTAAGGTCGGTGCCGTGGGCAACGCCTACGTTCACTCCACTTTCAACAACGTGATCATCACCATCACCAACGAGGTGGGTGACGTCATCAGCTGGTCGTCGGCCGGTAAGATGGGTTTCCGTGGTTCGAAGAAGAATACTCCCTATGCCGCACAGACGTCGGCCGCCGATTGCGCCAAGGTCGCTTATGACATGGGCCTGCGCAAGGTGAAGGTTTATGTCAAGGGTCCGGGCGCCGGTCGCGAGTCGGCCGTTCGCACCATCCACGGTGCCGGTATCGAGGTGATGGAGATCATCGACGTCACGCCGCTGCCGCACAACGGCTGCCGCGCTCCTAACCGTCGTCGCGTCTGATTCACGCTTCACAGGTTAAGGAAAGTTTCAAGGATCTATTAATTACGTTAAGACAATGGGAAAATACATAGGACCAAAATCGAAGATCGCCAGAAGATTCGGCGAAGCCATTTACGGTGCGGACAGCGTGCTTGAGAAGCGCAACTTCCCTCCCGGGCAGCACGGTCTGGCTCGCAAGCGCAAGAAGGTGTCGGAGTACGGCACGCAGCTGAGCGAGAAGCAGAAGGCAAAGTACACCTACGGCCTTCTGGAGAAGCAGTTCGCACGCACCTACGAGCAGGCAGCACGTATGGGCGGCATCACGGGTGAGAACCTGCTGAAGTTGCTCGAGTGCCGTCTGGACAACGTCGTTTACCGCTTGGGTATCGCCCCGACGCGTGCAGCTGCCCGCCAGCTCGTTTCGCACTGCCACATCTGCGTGAACGGCAGTGTCGTGAACATCCCCTCGTACTCGCTCCGTGTGGGCGACGTGGTGTCCGTTCGCGAGAAATCGAAGAGTCTGGAAGTGATCACGGCATCTCTGGCCGGCTCGTCGAAGAGCCGCTACGCCTGGTTGGAGTGGGACAACGCCACGATGAGCGGCAAGTTCCTGCAGAAGCCCGAACGTGAAGAGATTCCCGAGAACATCAAGGAGCAGCTCATCGTCGAGTTGTACTCGAAGTAGTAATCTTTCAAATTCACTATTATGGCAATATTAGCATTCCAGAAACCTGAGAAGGTTATAATGCTCGAGTCCACTTCGTCGTTCGGAAAGTTCGAGTTCCGACCGCTGGAGCCCGGATTCGGCATGACTGTCGGTAACGCTTTGCGTCGTATTCTGCTCTCTTCGCTGGAGGGTTACGCAATCACGACTGTCAAGGTCGCCGGTGTCGATCACGAGTTTGCCGCTATCCCCGGTGTGATGGAGGATATGTTGAACATCATCCTCAAGCTGAAGCAGGTTCGTTTTATCCGCACAGTCGATAATCAGGATGCCGAAAAAGTGTCCATTAACGTTGCGGGTGTGACGGAGCTGACTGCCGGATATATCTCGAATTACCTGTCGTTCTTCAAGGTGCTCAACCCCGAGCTGGTGATTTGCCACCTGGCTCCGGGCACGAAGATGCAGATGACGCTCACGATCGGCAAAGGCCGCGGTTATGTCCCGGCCGAGGAGAATACGCCTGCCGACTGCGAGTTCGGAACGCTGCCTATCGACTCGATCTTCACGCCGATTAAAAACGTGAAGTACTCGATCGAGAACTACCGTGTCGAGCAGAAGACCGACTACGAGAAGTTGAATTTGGAAATTACCACCGATGGGTCGATTCACCCCAAGGAGGCTCTGAAGGAGGCCGCCAAGATTCTCATTCAGCACTTCATGCTCTTCTCCGACGAGAAGATCACGGTCAACATGGAAGACACGAACGGCACGGAGGAGTTCGACGAGGACGTTCTCCACATGCGTCAGCTGCTCAAGACGAAGCTCTCGGATCAGGATCTGAGCGTTCGCGCCCTGAACTGCCTGAAGGCTGCCGACGTGGATACGGTGGGTGACCTGGTGAAGCTGAACCGCAACGACCTGCTGAAGTTCCGCAACTTCGGCAAGAAGTCGCTCACGGAGCTGGACGAGCTGCTGGCTTCCCTGAACCTGAAGTTCGGAATGGACGTATCAATCTACAAACTTGACAAAGACTAATTTATGAGACACAATAAGAATTTCAACCACCTCGGCCGTCAGGCGGGACACCGCAAGGCGATGTTGTCGAACATGGCGTCGTCGCTGATTCTGCACAAGCGCATCGAGACGACGCTCGCCAAGGCCAAGGCCGTACGCATGTTCGTGGAGCCTCTGGTCACCAAGTCGAAGGAGGACACGACCCACTCGCGCCGCGTCGTATTCTCGTACCTGAAACAGAAGGAGGCCGTGACGGAGCTCTTCCGCACGATCGCCCCGAAGATCGCCGAGCGTCCGGGCGGCTATACCCGTATCCTGAAGACCGGCTTCCGTCTGGGCGATGCTGCCGAGATGTGCATCATCGAGTTCGTTGATTTCAACGAGGCCTACACGCTGGGCATCACGCCGGCCGCTGCCGCCGAGGCGAAACCCAAGACGCGCCGTTCGCGCAAGTCGGCCGCCAAGAAGACCGACGCCGTCGAGGACGCTACCGTAGTCGAGGGCGAGGCCAAGAAGGCTGCTCCGAAGGCCCCGAAGGCTCCCAAGGCTGCATCGGCCAAGACCGCTGCTCCGAAGGCTGCCAAGAAGACGAACGTGGGCAAGAAGATGTAATGCGGGCCGGACCCGAGGTCCGGTATCCCGAACCGAAAGTCTCCGGAGGGTGTGTCGCAGGACAGACCTCCGGGGACTTTTTCTTTTTCGAAAACCTGAAAACGATACCGTATGGGAAGAGTTGTCAAGATAGGGGCCCTGCTGCTCCTCGGACTGGTGTGGGCGGGCTGCAGTTTTGCGGCCGATGCGTCGCAGACGCGCAACCTCGACTCGCTGCTGCTCGCGCTCCGCGACCGGGACCAGGCGGTGCGCCGGGAGGTGCTCCGCCTCTCGCAGCAATCCCCGTCGCCGGTCGATTCGCTGCTGTCGGCCTATGCCCGGATGCAGGAGGTCGATGCCGGGAATCAGCGCATGGTCGCAGGGTTGCTTGAGGAGGGCTGGCCTGAGGAGATCTCCGACGAGGCGGGCGAGGCCCTCTGGCTCGTTATCGACCATGCCGACCTCGAGATGCAGCGGCGCTTCATGCCCCTCGTCGAGGAGCAGGTGAAGGCCGGGCGTCTCTCGAAATCGAGCTATGCCACGCTTCTGGACCGGATGCTGATGCGGGAAAACCGTCCCCAGCGCTACGGAACGCAGACGCGCTCCTTTACGCGAATCGTCGAGGGTGATTCGGTGTGCGACCAGCGTGTGTGCTATGTCTGGCCCGTCGAGCATCCTGCGAGTCTCGATTCGCTGCGGGCAGCGATGGGTTTGATCCCTATCGGCGAGTATCTGCAGGCGGTGGAGGAGACCTACGGCGGACGGTGTATCTGGAATCCGGAGCTGACCGTGGAGCAACTTGAGGCTCTTCTGCCTGACGAATAGTTGCGGGTATCGGGGTTTCGGAGGAAAATTTGCAGAAAAACGAGGGGTTGTCTGTCGATTTTAGATTCCGTTCAGAATCGAGCGCGATCTTTGTATCGTAAAAGAAAACTAAATTCGTTCAACCTGTAAAAAAATGACCATGATGAAAAAGATTTTTGTTTCTGCAGCCCTCCTCTTTGCCGGAATCACCGCCTCGTTCGCCGGAGATCGTGAGCGCCCCATCACGCTCGACAAACTGCCTGCCGCGGCCCAGGAGTTCCTCGCCGCGAATTTCAAGGATCTGACGCTGGCCTATGCCGTCGAGGACCCGAAGTTCATCGGCTCGGAGTATGAAGTGATCTACACGGACCGTACGGAGGTCGATTTCGAGAGCAACGGCGAGTGGTCGTCCGTCGAGCGCAAGTATGCGGCCGTTCCCGCGGCGATCGTTCCTGTGCAGATTGCCGATTATGTGAAGAAGAGCTTTGCGGGAGAGTCCATCCGGAAGATCGACCGGGACAAGTACACCTGGGAGGTGGAGCTCTCGAACGGTCTGGAGATCAAATTTGACCGGAACTTTCAGGTAATCGATATCGACGACTGATACGCTGCCGGCCTTTGCCGGAGTTGTTGCGGCGCGGACCTTCGGGTTCCGCGCCTTTTTTGTGCCCGGCGCCTGCCTGCTTCCCGGCCGTCGGTGCGCCGGGCCGTTGTCCGCTCCGGTGCACCGCCGCGGGGTGAAATGAAACACCCCGGATTCCGCTATGGCCGGAATCCGGGGTGTCCGTTCGGGATCAGACCCGATTACTTGGCGAATCCTTTGCCGATGGCGAGGAAGTCCTCGGCCTTCAGGGCGGCACCGCCGATCAGGCCGCCGTCCACATCCTCCTTGGCGAAGATCTCGGCAGCGTTCGAGGGCTTGCACGAACCGCCGTAGAGGATCGGGCACTCGGCAGCTGCAGCGCCGAACTTGTCGGCGAGCACCTTGCGGATGTAGGCATGGATCTCCTGAGCCTGGTCGGCCGTGGCGGTCTTGCCCGTACCGATGGCCCATACGGGCTCGTAGGCGATCACGAGGTTCTTGAACTGCTCCTCGGTGAGGTTGTAAACGACCTCCTCGATCTGGGCCTTCACTACGTCGAAGTGCTTGCCGGCCTCGCGCTCCTCGAGGTTCTCACCCACGCAGTAGATCGGCGTAAGGTTGTTGGCATAGGCCTGCTCCATCTTCTTGTTGAGCGTAGCGGAGGTCTCGCCGTAGTACTGGCGGCGCTCCGAGTGGCCGAGGATCACATACTTGCAACCCAGGGCGGCGATCATCGAGGCTGCGACCTCACCCGTGTAGGCACCCTTGGCCTCGGCGGCGCAGTTCTGGGCACCCAGCTCGATGTCCGAACCCTTCAGGGCCTCGGCGACCATTGCCAGGTGGGTGAACGGCGGGCAGACGATGAAGTTCACGCACGAGCATACCTCGCCGCGTCCGGCCACGACGCCCTTTGCCAGTTCGACTCCTTCGGCAGGAAGCGTATTCATCTTCCAGTTGCCGGCAACGATTTTCTTTCTCATTTTCGGTCTGTTTTTTATTTGTGTTAATGTGTTCTGTCTTTCATCCCCGGGTTGGATCCGGCCTGTCGGAGCGCGGCTATGGCTCCTGCGTTCCGACGGGCCCGGCAACCTGAGTTATTCCTGCTCCGAGCACCACGCCTTGACCTCTTCGATCGAGGGGGCCTTGAGTCCGAGCTTGTTCTTCTTGTTGAAGCCGCACAGGTCGTTGAAGAACTTGCCGGGGGCCAGTTTGCGCAGCGACTCCACGGTGATGTAACCCATCTTCTGGATCACGGGCACCCACTCCTCGGGAACGCCGATGGCCGTGTAGGCCTCCACGGGGTCGGCCACGACCTTCTTCTCGGGACGCATCTGCGGGAAGAAGAGTACGTCCTGGATCGACGGCTGGCCGGTCATGAACATCGTCAGACGGTCGATGCCGATGCCCATGCCCGAGCAGGTCGGCATGCCGTACTCCAGGGCACGCACGAAGTCCATGTCGATGAACATCGCCTCGTCGTCGCCCTTCTCCGAGAGCCGCAGCTGCTCCTGGAAGCGCTCCAGCTGGTCGATCGGGTCATTGAGCTCCGAGTAGGCGTTGCAGAGTTCCTTGCCGTTCACGAACAGCTCGAAACGCTCCGTGAGGTCCTGATTGTCGCGGTGGCGCTTGCACAAGGGCGACATCTCGATGGGGTAGTCGCAGACGAAGGTGGGCTGGATGAGCTCCTCCTCGCAGTACTGTCCGAAGATGGCGTCGATGAGCTTGCCCTTGCCCATCGTGTCGTCGATCTCGACGTTCAGGCGCTTGCAGGCCTCGCGCAGCTGCTCCTCCGTCTGGCCCGTGATGTCGTAACCGGTCTTCTCGCGGATGGCGTCGGTCATCGTCAGGCGGCGGAACGGCGCCTTGAACGATACCTTGCGGCCGTCGATCTCGAGCTCCGTCGTGCCGTTCACGGCCATCGAGACGCGCTCGAGCATCTGCTCCGTAAACTCCATCATCCAGCGGTAGTCCTTGTAGGCGACATAAATCTCCATGCAGGTGAACTCGGGGTTGTGCGTGCGGTCCATGCCCTCGTTGCGGAAGTTCTTGCCGAACTCGTAGACGCCGTCGAAACCGCCGACGATGAGCTTCTTGAGGTACAACTCCGTGGCGATGCGCAGGTAGAGGTCGATGTCGAGCGAGTTGTGGTGCGTGATGAAGGGACGCGCCGAGGCGCCGCCCGGAATGGGCTGCAGGATCGGGGTCTCGACCTCGATGTAGCCCTTCGAGTTGAAGAACTCCCGCATCGTGGCCATGATCTTCGCCCGCTTGACGAAGACCTCCTTGACCTGCGGATTGACGATCAGGTCGAGGTAGCGCTGACGGTAACGGATCTCGGGGTCGGTGAAGGCGTCGAACGTCTTGCCGTCCTTCTCCTTGACGACGGGCAGCGGGCGGATCGACTTCGAGAGCACCGTGAAGCGTTTGCAGTGTACCGACAGCTCACCGGTGTTGGTACGGAAGGCGAAGCCCTCGACGCCGACGAAGTCGCCGATGTCGAGCAGTTTCTTGAAGACCGTATTGTAGAGCGTCGGGTCGCCTTCGGGGCAGATATCATCGCGGCGGATGTAGACCTGGATGCGGCCCGTATGGTCCTGCAGTTCGAAGAACGAGGCGCTGCCCATGATGCGGCGCGACATGATGCGGCCGGCGATGCGGACGTCGTCGTAGTTGTGCTTCGTGTCGTCGTAGTTTTCGGCGATTTCACGTGCCGTGGCCGTCACTTCGTAACGTGCGGCGGGATAAGGCTCGATGCCCAGGTCGCGCAACGCCTTGAGCGACTGGCGGCGCAACTGTTCCTGTTCGCTGAGTTCGATTGCCATGTATGTTCGTCTTTTTGGTTTATAGCTTGATTCGATCGCGCAAAATTACGAAAAAAAGGGCACATTCGCAATTATTTCCCCCGGGCGGTGTCCCGGCCGAGACGGAGCAGCGCCCGATGGGCTGCCCAGCCGAGGAGCATGCCGAGGAGCATGCCCCAGAGGATGTCTGCGGGGAAGTGTTTGGCAAGGTAGATGCGCGAGTAGCAGATCGCCGCGGTACAGAGCACCATCAGCAGGGTGAACCACCGCCGGCGGATCGTCGTGCAGGCGAGTACGGCGAGCGCTACGGAGGTGGCGGCATGGGCCGAGACAGTGCCGAAGCGGCCGCTCACAGCCTCGGCGGGAACATGCACCGCCCAGTCGCCGGAGTAGCCAGCTGCGGCCAGCGCTTCGGGGGAGAGCCTCCGCAGGACCCGCAGCGAGTCGGGCGCGATGTCGAGTCCTTCGAGCGAGGGGGTGAACATCGGCCGCCAGCGGGGTTCGAGACCCGGCAGCAGGCCGCCCAGCGGCCCGTTGTGCTTGAAGATGCCGGCTACCATGTCGGCCAGCCCCACTGCGGCGGCCATCAGAAGGAGGAAGAGGAGCGTCCCCCGCCATCCGGCCCGGCGCCAGACGAGCCAGAGGATCAGCGCATAGAGCGGCAGCCACATCGCCGTGCCCGAGATGGTGAGCATCACGCGGTCGAGGGCCGTGCCGCCGTCGAAATTGAGGGCCATGAACAGGCCGTGGTCGAAGGTATACATAGGTCAATGGATTTGTCGTAAATGGCTGTGGGCTGTTTTTGCCGCATTGCGGGACGCCACTCCCGAGGGAGAGGGTCGGGGCGGGTCGGACTTGTAAACACGGCCGGCGGCCGTGGGAAGAACATACCGGGATGCAAGGCGGCCGTCATACGCATTTTAAAACTGAAAGTAGATGAACGGTTGTATGTCGCTCGATTTGATCTGCATCACGCACCAGATCATCGCGGCGGCCAGCAGCACCTGCAGCGCGAGCGGTGCGCAGGTGACCACCCGCTGTGCGGCGGCATCGACGCGGGCGGGCAGGAAATGCAGCAGGTAGCCCGTGGCGATGAGGGCGAAGACGCCGGCGTATCCGGCCACGACCTGCGGGATCATCGGCGCGTTGAAGTTGTGGAAGATCTGGTGGAGCATCAGCGAGACGGTCTGCATCGACTCGGCGCGGAACATCAGCCACCCGAAGCAGACGAGGTTGAAGGTGAGCAGGATGCCTCCGATGCGGCTCAGGCGGTGCATCTGCGAGCCGTCGGCCTTGGCTCCCGGAACCGCGGCCATCCAGATCTTGTGCAGCGCCAGGGCTGCGCCGTGCAGGCCGCCCCAGAGGATGAACCGCACGGCGGCGCCGTGCCACAGTCCGCCCAGGAGCATCGTCAGCAGGAGGTTCACGTAGGTGCGTACGCGGCCCTTGCGGTTGCCGCCCAGCGAGATATAGAGGTAGTCGCGCAGCCACGACGAGAGCGAGATGTGCCACCTCCGCCAGAATTCGGTGATCGTCGCCGATTTGTAGGGGGCATCGAAGTTCTTGGGGAAATGGAATCCCAGCAGCAGGGCGATGCCGATGGCCATGTCCGAGTAACCCGAGAAGTCGCAGTAGATCTGCAGCGCATAGGCGTAGATGCCCGCCAGACACTCGAAGCCGGAGTAGAGCAGCGGCTCGTCGAAGATGCGGTCCACGAAGTTGAGCGAGATGTAGTCCGAGATGATCGCCTTCTTGAACAGTCCCGTGAGGATCAGGAAGACTCCCGTCCCGAACATCGTGCGCGTAACCACCGGGTTGCGGCGGATCTGCGGGATGAAGTCGCGCGCGCGGACGATCGGGCCGGCCACGAGCTGCGGGAAGAACGAGAGGTAGAAGAGGTATTCCAGCCAGTTCGTAAGGGGCTGGAGCTGGCGGCGGTAGACGTCGATCGTGTAGCTCATCGACTGGAAGACGAAGAACGAGATGCCGACCGGCAGGAAGATGTTCTGGAACTGGAGGAATCCGGGCCCGAACATCTGGTTGGCGATCTCCACCAGGAAGTTGGTGTACTTGAAGTAGCCGAGCATGCCGAGATTGACCGCCACGCTCAGGGCTACGAGTGCCCGTCTGATGCCGCGTCGTTCGGTGCGGGCGAGGGCCCGGGCGATCAGGAAATCGCTCGTGGCGGCGAAGACCAGCAGCAGGAAATAGATGCCGCTCGACTTGTAGTAGAAGTAGAGCGAGAAGAGGATGACGTAGACGATGCGGGCCATCGTCGCCCGGCGCAGTGCGCTGTAGAGCAGCAGGAACCCCGCGAAGAGGAACAGGAACAGCCCGCTGCTGAAGATCAGCGGCGAGGAGGAGTCGTAGGCGAGCAGCGCCTGCAGCCTTTCGGCGATGCCGTCCGTGGCGGGGAGGGTCATGATCGGGTATCGTTAAGGTTTTTTCCCGGAGTGTCGGGAAGCAGCATCCGGTCGATGCGGGCCCTCTGACGCGGGCTCAGGATCGGGGCGGCGGCCTCGCGGCGCACCTCCTCGGCCCGCTTCCGGGCGGCGACCTCGGCCGTCAGTGCGTTCAGCGCATCGACCAGCGCCCAGGCCACGCGGCTGCCGCCCGCATAGTTGATGTGGGTGTAGTCCTTGCCGGCCCAGCCGTTCTGCACGAAGCGCTCCATGCCGCCCTGGGCCCGCATGGCGTCGCACGTGGGCCAGAAGGCCGCGCCCGTGTTCCGGGCCGCGCGGCGCTGGCTTTCGGTCATGTGGGGCAGGGCATCCATCGGCTCCGTCGTTCTTCACCGAGCGGTCGCTGACGCCCAGCACCAGCACCGCAGCGCCCGGGAAGCAGCGGCGTACGAAGTCCACCATCTTCTCGATCTGCTGCGAGTAGCCCGTGTAGTTGTGCACGCCGGCCTGCATGATGTTCAGCCCGTACTGGAGGATCACCAGGTCATAGCCCGCGAGGGCGTCGATCCGGGCATTGACGGCCGGGTCGGTCCAGAACATGGCCTGTCCGTTGTTGCTCCGCACCGAGTAGTTGTCCACCACTACGCCGTCGCCCTCGAAGATGCCGCCGTAGCCGATGAATCCCTCGCCGGGCGTGAGCACCCGGCACGTCAGGGCGTGGATGTGGGGGGCGCGGACGACGATCTGGCGGACCGCCTCGTCGGCCGGTATGTCGAACGTGCGGCGCAGCGTATCGTTGAGCGTCACCTCGATGCGGCTTTCTCCGGGCGAGCGGAACAGGAGCCGTGCTCCCGTGCAGGAGTCGAGCCGTGCACGGGCGTCGGTGTTCTCCCAGCGGGTCGAGGCTCCCGCTGCCGGCTGGCTTACCCAGCCCGAGACGAAGAAGTGGTCGCGGAGCCCCTCGGGTGCCTTTTTGCGCTGCATGATGTTGTAGGTCGTCCATCCCTTCGATTCGGTGCGGACCGTGCGGCGGAACCCCGTCAGCGGCGAGGCCATCGGGGCGAAGCCCGTGCCGCCTCCGCCGTAGGCTGCCTGGAGTTTTTCACGCAGGTCGGCCGTCAGGATGTCGCCCTCGACGAACGAGTCGCCGAGAAAGGCGATGCGCACCGGGCGGGGGGCATGCAGCAGCGTGTCGCAGAAGGCCCGGATCCCCGTTCCCGTGGTGTCGAAATCCTCGATCGGCGTCAGTTCGGGAAGCAGCCGCACGGTGTCCGGGCGTCTCGGGCGGAGCGGGAGCGTGTCGCGGCGCAGATCCCACTCGAACGAGGCGGGAGCCTCGCGCGGGGTACTGTCGGCCTCGATGCGCGAGATGACCTCCTCCATGTCCACGTGGAACTCCTCCTCGTCGAAGAGCTGCGGCTCGGCGGCCTCCGCGGCGGCCTCCGCATCGCCGAAGTCGATGAGGTCCGAGAGGATGTTGGCGCGGCGGAGTTTCACGCCGCCCAGGCTCTGCGGGGGTATGAAACTGACGGCCACGAGCACCGCTATGAGTGCCGCAGCCGCCATCCAGCCTTTGTGCAGGTAGTCTTTTTCGGGGGAACCCATCTCCTGCAGGTTAGTCGCGACGCCCGCCGAGGATCAGCAGGACGTAATAGAGTACCGAAGCGATGGCGCTCAGCGCGGCCACCAGGTAGGTGCGGGCCGCCCACGAGAGGGCCTCCTTGGCCTGTGCGAGCTGGGCGCCCTGCATCGTGCGGCTCACCTGCAGCCACTCCAGTGCGCGGGCTGAAGCGTTGTATTCGACCGGCAGCGTGATGATCGAGAAGAGGGCCGATACGGCGATCATGCCCACGCCGATCCAGCAGAGCAGTTCGTTGCGCGTCGAGGCGAGGATCACCAGCCCGAGGATGATGACCCACGTGGCGGCCGACGAGGCGAACTGCACCACGGGCACGAGCTGCGAGCGAAGCACCAGCGGGGCGTAGCCGCGGGCGTGCTGTACGGCATGGCCGCACTCGTGAGCCGCAACGGCGGCCGCGGCGACGCTCGTCGAGGAGTAGACCGCATCGCTCAGATTGACGGTCATCGTCTGCGGGTTGAAGTGGTCGGTGAGGTGCCCGCCGACATGCGTGACCTTCACGTTGTGGATGTTGTTGTCGCGCAGCATTTTTTCAGCTACCTCGGCGCCCGTGAGGCCGCCGGGGAACTGCACCTTCGAGTATCTCTTGAAGACGGACTGCAGGCGTGCCTGCACGAGGAATCCGATGACGCCGATGGCGATGATCAGAATGAACATGCCGGTCGTGGCGGCCGAGTAGCGTGCGGCGGCCGATTCGGCGTAGAGGTTTGCCTGAAGCAGGATGATGAGCGGTTGTACCATAAATCGTTCGTGTTTTTATCGGTTCTTGCGGTACGTGTAGTAGGCCCCGGCCTGTTGCGTGGGCATCAGTACCATATCATTAACGTTCATGTGGGCCGGTAATTGTGCGGCCCAGGCGATCGCCTCGGCGATGTCGTCGCCCGTGAGCGGCTCCACGCCGTCGTATACGCGGTCGGCGGCTTCGCGGTCGCCGTGGAAGCGGACGAGCGAGAACTCCGTCTCGACCATGCCCGGGCGGATCTCCGTCACCTTGATCCCGGCCGACAGCAGGTCGGCACGCATCGACTGCGAGATGGCGTGCACGGCGTGCTTCGAGGCGCAGTAGACCGCGCCGTTCTCGTAGGGCTCCGTGCCGGCGAT